>Ga0209473_1000626_pt1 | contig 20632 bp, 19 predicted proteins | sample GraSoiAngelo_133_FD_185890 | JGI IMG/M metagenome (GOLD analysis project Ga0209473, IMG submission 185890) | Grasslands soil microbial communities from the Angelo Coastal Reserve, California, USA - 14_0929_05_20cm (SPAdes) (version 2) | ecosystem: Environmental > Terrestrial > Soil > Grasslands ...
CGCGAACATGATCAGCGCCAGCGTCAGCGTCTCCAGGTTCAACGTCTCCAGCACGGCGTTGTCCTGGAATACGACGAGCGCCCATCGCGGGTCTGCGAATGCCCCGTCGCCGATCAGGCGCGTGATGTACATGCGAGTCGGCCGGCCGAGATAGTACGCAGTGAGAAGATCGTCGTGGAGCTCCTGAACCGCCGACTTCAGCGCGGCATCGTCTTCGCACTCCTTGAAGAAGCTCTCCTGCAGGCTGCGGGTGCCGTCGGAATGGAAGACGACGAGACCGTCGTGATCGACGACCGCGAATCGCACGTGGTTCGGAAGAAGCGGCCGATCAGTCGTACCGGAACACGTAGACGTCCATCGCGATCACCGTGAGCAGGCCGGCCGCGGCAAACGTGGTCACGCATACCCAGACGCCGTCGTGCGCGCTGAAGCGCTCGCGCGGGCCGAGGACACGGAGCTTCACGAGCGGGATGCCGAGGCAGATCGCGGCGAGCGCCGTGCTGAACCACAGCAGATACGTGTACGAGATCGCTGCGCCCTCCGCCCTGAACCGATCGACGCGCACGAAGCCGCACAGCACCCACTCTTCCGGATCGCCGCTGACGACCTGTTGTCCCGTGCGTTCGTCGGTGCGCAGCCGCACGGCACGGATCGTCATGTCACCTCAGCTCGTGGAACGTCGCTGATGGAGACGCGCGGACGACACCCGGATCGGCTCGTTCGTGAAGCGTCAAACGCGCGGATAATAGCGGGATAGGCGCTTCGTCAATGCATCGAATCGCATCATTCCGTCACGTCGCGCCAGTCCTCATTCTGGTGGCCGCCTGCGGCGGCACGCCTCCGGCGCCGTCCGCTGCGCCATCAGCGCCGCCGCCTTCGGCGCCGCAGCCCGTTCGCGTGCTGATGCTGACGGCGACCGCGGCATTCCGTCACGACTCCATTCCGACCTCGAAGCAGGTGATGGCCGCGCTCGCCTCGCGCGGCGGCGCGTTCACCGTCGCCGTCACCGAAGATCTCGGCGATATCACGCCGGCGCGCCTCGCCGAGACCGACGTCCTCATGTTCGCGCTCACGAGCGGCGAGCTGGCGCTGGATCAGAATCAGAAGTCGGCGATCGTCGCGTGGATCACCAACGGCGGCGGATTCATCGGCGTGCACAGCGCAACCGACACGCTGTACGACTGGTCAGACTACGGCCGCATCGTCGGCGCGTACTTCAAGGAGCATCCGTGGACCGAGCCGGCCACCGTCATCGTCGAGGATCGGAGTCATCCGACGACGAGCGGGCTGGGGGCGAGTCTCCGTCTGCTCGAGGAGTTCTACACGTTCCGCGAGAATCCGCGGCCGTCAGTGCACGTGCTGCTGTCGCTCGATGCGGCATCGGTGCACGCGCAGGGCGACTTTCCGCTCGCGTGGTGGCAGACGATCGGCCGCGGCCGGTCGTACTACAACGCGCTCGGACACTTCTCCGAGACCTGGAACGATCCGAGCTTCCAGAGTCAGCTGTCAGCCGCGGTTCAGTGGGCCGGCGGGAGGTTGCCGTAGCGGGGTTCGAGGTTCCCGGTTCCGGGTTCGGGGTTCGTTCTGGATTCGCCAGACATATCATGGGAACCACGATGATCGCCGTCGTCTGGCAATTCGACGTGAAACCCGGTAAGGAACAGGAATTCGAGCAGCTTTACGGCGTTGACGGCGAGTGGACGGCGATGAATCGTCACAGCCGTTCGTACCTGGGAACGTCGTTTCTCCGCGATCAAAACCGTTCGACTCGGTACGTGCTGATCGAGTACTGGAGCGAGATGCTCGTGTACGAGGAACACAAGAGCTATCGACGCGATCAGTTCGCTTCGCTCGACAAGCAGCGACAGACGCTGGTCGTTTCTGTCGAGCCGCTCGGATTGTTCACCGCACTCGACGTACCGGAGCGAGCAGGACCGACGTGGTCTCGCCGATGATGCGAGTGTTCGGCCCTTTCGCCTTCCACACCCGCCGTGGCCTCTGGACGGCGTCACCCGCCTTTTGTCCGCGCGGCCGCTTCGGCCGGCAGCAGTAACAACGACGAGCAGAGCGGACAGATGAACGACTCGCATGGCGATAGCCTGCTCGCCTGTGGGGTTCATCAGATGAAACGATGCGGTCAGACCACTTCTTTCCTTTACTTGAGCGTTAAAGGGTGCTTATCTGAGCGCCGCTCGATCTCAACCCGGCGGCCTGTCAGGAGGAGAGATTCATGACCGCTCGAGTCCTCGGCACAGTGCTTCTCGCGCTGCTCGTCGCAACGCCCGCCCTCGCGCAAACCGGCCAAATCAATGGCGTGATCACCGACAACACCGGGGCCGTCCTTCCCGGCGCCACGGTGAAGGCCGTCGAAGTGGCGACCGGATTGTCGAGGGACACCGTGACCGGCGCCGACGGTCGCTACATCTTCACGTCGCTGCGCCCGACCACGTACGACATCACCGCGGAGCTTCAAGGCTTCCGGACGGCGCAGCGGAAGGGCGTGGTGCTGCAGGCGAACCAGTACCTCACGGTGAGCTTCACGGTCGAGCTCAGCAACATCGCTGAAACGGTCACCGTGACGGGCGAATCGCCGACCGTCGACGTCACGTCGGCGACGATCAGCGAGGTCGTCGAATCGAAACGGATCGTCGAGCTGCCGCTGAACGGCCGCGACGCCGCGAAGTTGAGCACGCTCGTGGCCGGCATGGTGCTTCAGCAGGTCGATCAGGAATCCGGGAAAACGATCCCCGGCGCGCTGCGGCTGTCGACCAACGGCACCGAGGCGCGTCAGGTGTCGTTCCGGTTGGACGGCACGAGCCACACGGACCCGTACTTCCAGCAGAACCAGCCGTTCCCGTTTCCCGACGCGCTGCAGGAGTTCAGCATTCAGACCAGCAACTACAGCGCCGCGCAGGGCAACAGCGCCGGCGCCGTGGTCAATGCGGTCACGCGCTCGGGGACCAACGAGCTGCACGGCGGCACGTTCGACTACCTGCGCGATCGCACGTTCAACGCGCGGAATTTCTTCTCGCCGGAAAAAGACTTTCTGAAGCGCCAGCAGTACGGCGGCTTCGCCGGCGGGCCGATCCAGCGCAACGAGATGTTCTTCTTCGTCGGGTGGCAGGGCACGCGCCTCGAGAACGTCGGGACGACGAAGACCGCCACCGTGCCGACCGCGGAGCAGCGCGCCGGCAACTTCGGAAGCGCCACGGTCAGAGACCCGCTGACGGGCCAGCCGTTCCCGAACAATCAGATTCCCGTCTCGCGCTTCGATCCGGCGTCGGTGAACGTTCTGAAATTCATGCCGCTCCCGGGCGCGGATGGCCGCATCCTGATCCCGCGGCGCATCGGACAGCAGGACGATCAGGTCGTCATGAAAGTGGATCGGATGATCGGTCAGAAGGACCAGCTGAACATGCGGTACTTCTTCGACAACTTCCACAACGACCCGACCTACACCGAAGGCAACCTTCTGAGTTACAGCAATCCGACGCTGGCCGCGGGCACGCGGATGCAGAACATCGTCGGCGGCTGGACGAGAACGATCTCGCCAACGCTGCTGAACGAGGTGCGGCTCGGCTACAACCACACGTTCTCGCGGCGCTTCCCGCCGCCAGGCGTTCCGTCGATGAAGGACCTCGGCGTCCGCCTGCCGATCTACCCGTCGCTGGCGTCGATCTCCGAGATCAACGCGAACAGCTTCTTCAACATCGGCGACAACCTCGAAGCGTCGTTCTACCGTCCCGGCATCGAGCTGAACGACCGGATGACGTGGACCCGAGGCAAGCACAACGTGCAGTTCGGCGGCGAGCTGCAGCGCTACACCGTCGAGATCCGGAATCAGTTCCGCCGCGCCGGCCACTTTCAGTTCGCCGGCAGCTCCACGAGCGGCACCGGCAACACGCTCGCCGATTTCCTCCTCGGCGTCGTCAGCAGCTTCGACCAGGGCACGGGCGAGTACAAGGATTACGTGGTGAACTACGGATCGTTGTTCGTCCAGGACGATTTCAGACTCTCGCCGCGGCTGTCGTTGAACCTCGGCGCGCGGCTGGAGTCGACGCCGCCATGGCACGAGAAGGTCGGCCGCATCGAAATGTTCACGCTCGATGATTACCGGAACAACGTGCATTCCACCAGATTCCCGCAGGCGCCGCGAGGCGAAACGTTCCGCGGCGATCCGGGCGTTCCCGAGGACGGCACCGACCCGTCGACGTACAACTTCGGCCCGCGCGTCGGCTTCGCGTGGGACATCACCGGCGACGGCAAGACGAGCCTTCGCGGCGGCGGCGGCGCGTTCTACGACCAGCATCGCGACGGCGAGTCGGGCAACGGCGCCGTGAACGCTGCGCCGTGGAACCTTCGTCTGTCCGTCACGCGCCCGGCGGGCCCGTTCTCCGATCCGTACCGGGGACGGACCGACTTCAATCTGATCGCCGACGGCGTCATCGGCACCCAGCAGGCGATCTTCCCGAGGCCGGTGTTGATTGAAACGCTGGACCAGCACTACAACACACCGGTGACCTACAACTTCAACCTGACGTTCGAGCGTGAAGTGATGCAGGGCATCATGGCGCGCGCCGCCTACGTCGGATCGCGGAACCGCAACGGCCGATTCAACGTCCAGCTGAACCCGGCTATCGCCACCATCCCCGGCGCGACGACCGCCAACACCGACGCGCGGCGCCAGTTCGCGGCCGACGGCATCGGTCAGGTGACCCTGCAGGTACAGGATCGCCGGTCGAACTACAACGGGATGCAGCTCACGCTGATGAAGCGCTACTCGCGCGGATTCCAAATCAGCAGCACGTACACACTGTCGAAAGTCGTCGGGGACTTCGCGGGCGAGCGACAATTGACCGGCGGCGAGATCATCCCGTATTTCATGTTTCAGGATCCTGCGCTGATGTGGGGCCCGCTGGATCAGGATCATCGTCACCGATTCACGACGTCGTGGGTCGCGGACCTGCCGGGCCAGAGCCTCGCGGGTCCCGTGCGATGGGTCCTCGGCGGATGGCAGTGGTCCGGCGTCATGCAGTATCAGACGGGGCGTCCGTTCACCGTCACGAGCGGCACCGACAACTCGCTCGACGGCATCCCCAACGATCGCGCGAAGCTGACCGGCGCCGACGTCTTCGCCCTTCCGACGGCTCCGTGCAGCAACTGCGTCTGGTATTTCAATCCCGCTGCGTTCGCGGCGAACGATCTCGGCACGTTCGGCAACGTCGGGAAGGGGGCCTACTACGGGCCGTCGCTGCAGATCTGGGACATGGCCGTGTCGAAGAACTTCCACTTCAACAGCTCGTCGTACGTGCAGGCCCGCGTGGAGTTCTTCAACATCTTCAACATGGTCAACTTCGACATCCCCAACACCGCCGTTAACAATCCGTCGACGCTCGGCCGTATCACGCGCACCGATCCAAGCTCGGGCGATCCGCGGATTCTCCAGTTCGGGTTGAAGTTCGTGTTCTGAGCGACATGAGGCGACCAAGGAACATAGGCCACGAAGACACGAAAAAGATGAAAAAACCACTGAGACGCTCTGAGTCTCCGTGTCTCCGTGGTTGGATTCCGCGGGCTCTGTAGGTGCCCAGCTTCACCGCTGCTCAACGCTCGGCAGGATTCTTCTACTCGGACGGGTGCGTGATTTTGTTTCGGCGACTCTAGTACGCTCGGCGATAATCAGTCGGGATCGTCAACGGGATTCGGCTTTCGACGGAGCAGCCTATGAAGATCGCACGCCGTGAATTCATCGGCGCGACATCGGCGCTGGTTGCGGGAATGGCCGCGCGACGCGTGGCGCGCGCGCAGGAAGGCGGCGCGACCAGCAAGACGCCGCCGGTGCCGACGCGCCAGGCCAAGGTCGAGCGGCTGTTCAAAGCGCCCGACGGTCACCCGAACGCGCTCGAAGCGGCGCCCGACGGTTTGTGGATTGGCGATCAGGTTTCCGAGAAGGTTTTCAAGGTCGATTGGCAGACGGGAAAAGTGCTGCACGAAGTACAGACTGAATCTCACAACACCAGCGGGCTCGCCGTCGGCGGCGGTTATCTGTGGCTGAACGCGAACGGCGGCGTCAGCGCCCGGAGGCCCGCGCGGCCGCAGGACAAGCCGGTCGGCGAGATCGTGCAGGCCGACATCAAGACCGGCAAGACGGTGAAGGTGTATCAACCGCCGTGGCGAACCGGTGTCCACGGCATCACGTGGGTCGAGCAGACGCAGACGTTGTGGACGACAGCGCTGAGCGTCAACGCGCTGGCGGAGCTCGATCCGAAAGACAACCTCCGCATCCTGCGGCTCATCCCGGTGAAAGGCGACCGTCCGCACGGCCTCGACTGGGACAACGGAAAGATCTGGTGTTTGATCGCGGGCGATCATCTGATTCAGAAGCTCGATCCGGAATCAGGCAAGGTCCTGGAGATCGTGACGCTCTCACGCACGTCGGACCCGGATCCGCACGGGATGTGCATCCACGACGGCTACATGTATTACTGCGACGCCGGCCTGACCGCGCCGGGACCGGGCAGCGAGCCGGCGCAGATTTGCCGGCTGAAGATGGTATGAGGCTGCGTCGCCGTTCACGAAAGGCGGCCGTGGCGGCAGCGATCGCGCTCGTCGCGATCGCGCTCGCCGTCCGGTCATCCGTCGCTCAGAACGATGACCTCGACGTCCTCAAGGTCATTCCTGAAAATTACAAGCTGATTATCGACAATCCGTTCGTCCGCGTGCTCGAGGCGCGCATTCCCGCGGGCACTGAAGAAAAGCCTCATCATCATCTGAAAGGTGTGAGCGTGGCGCTGACCGAATACACGCTCGAATCACGCACGCTGCCCGACGGTCAGTGGGTTCGCAACGAACGGAAGGCCGGGACGACGTACTGGAGTGACGCGAGCCTGCATCAGGTCCGAAACGTCGGCAAGACCGAGAGCCACACGATTCGCGTCGAACTGAAGCACTGAGGCCATGCCCGGCGCGATTCTCCTGCTGGCGGCGCTAACAGCATTCGCGGCGCAGCCATCGCCGGACAGGGTGGTCGCCGAACGCGTATTGCGTCTCGGCGGCGCCGTCGTCCTCGAGGGACAGCACGTCCCCATCCGCGATCTCGACGATCTGCCTGATGCCGACTTCCAGATCCACACGCTGGATCTCGTCGGCGTGTCGATGGGCGCGTGGGGATTGAAGGACGAGCTGTCGCGGCTTCCACGGCTTCCGCATCTGAAGGAGCTGTATCTCAACGGCCGGCTTTGGTACAACCAGCCGATGTCGCTCGTCGCCGACACTATCGGGCTGTTCTCGGCTTCGACCGAGCTCGAGAAGCTCGTATTGAGCAAACCGGTTCAGACCTACATCCCTTTCGAAGATCCGGTGCTCGAGCGGCTCGCGCCCGTCGCATCGCTGACCGAACTGCGCCTGCATCAGACGAAGCTTCCGGGCGCGGCGCTCGCGCCGTTCACGAAACTCAGATATCTCGATCTCAGCCACAACCGGTTTTTCGACGATCGCGGACTGCGCCACGTCGGCCGCATGACCGCCCTCGACAAGCTGTATCTGACGGGCACCTCCATCACTGACGAGGGGTTGCGGAACCTCGCGGGGCTGACGCAGCTGAGCGAGCTCGCGTTGGACGGCACCGGCATCTCCGACGCCGGCCTCGCGCATCTTGCAGGACTGACGAACCTCAGGCGACTCGATCTGCTCGGCTCGAACGTCACGGATGGCGGGCTCGCTCATCTGCAGCGCATGACGCGCCTCGAAGAGCTGAATCTGTATCGCACGAAAGTATCGAACGCCGGCCTCGCGCGTCTCGCGGCGCTCGATCATCTGCACTCGCTCGATGTCAGGTACAGCCGCGTGACGCCGTCCGGGGTCAAGGAGCTGATGGCGCGCATCCCGAACGTCACCGTGCTGGCGGACGATGCGTCGGCGCCGACGGCCAGGCGATCGATCGACGTCGCCTCGATCGAGGGGCGAGGCGAAGAGGCGATCGCGAAGTGGCTGCAGTCGATCGGCGGCCATGTCACGCGCCGCGACGCACGGGTCGTCGGCGTCTCGCTCGGTTCGTCGCCAATCACCGATCGCGAGGTGGCCATCCTTCGCGAGCTGCCGCAGCTCGAGGAGCTGAGTCTTCGAAACACCGAGATCAGCGATCTCGGGTTGGCGCAGCTGTCTGCCCTGCGCTCGCTTCGCGCGCTCGACGTCAGCCACACCCTGCTCGCCGATTCGGCGCTCGCGGCGCTTGCGCCGCTCACGAGCCTTCAGGTTCTCGATCTCAGCCACACGCTCGTTGACGGAACCGGCCTCGGCGCGCTCGCCGGTTTGCGCTCTCTCCGCGAAATTGCGCTCGCCAACACGCCGCTTCGCGACGAGGCGCTCGAGCATCTCGGAAAGCTCTCCACGCTCGAAAAGGTGTCGCTGCAGTACACCGACATCACTGACGAAGCAACGGTCCACCTTTCCGGACTTGCAAAGCTGACGTACCTCGATCTGTCGGGAACCGATGTGGGCGACGGCAGTCTGGCGGCGATCGGGAAGCTGTCGCAGCTCGAGGATCTGCAGCTGAATTTCACGCGCTTCACGAACGCCGGGCTCGGCAACGGCGGCATGGACATCGTCGGACAGCTCGCGGGCCTCGAATCGCTCGAGCTCGATCACACGAAGGTCGGCGACGCCGGCCTTGCGAAGATAGGCGGCCTGACGAAGCTGACCGATCTCGCGCTCGACAGCGTCGACCTCACCGACGCCGGCGTCGCGCATCTGGCGGCTATCCGCACCCTCCGGCAGATCGACCTCTATCACACGCTCGTCACCGACAAAGGCTTCGACCAGTTGAAGAAGGCGTTGCCGGATTGCCGGATTCACTACGAGCGGGATTCGGCGAAAAGGGAGCGCAGGAGTTGAGATCTCTGCGTGCTCTGTGTTTGATATCCGCCGCACTCGTTCTCGGGTGTGCGGCGCCATCCGGCGCCGCGCAGGATGATTCAGCCCGCATCGCCGCATCGATCGAGACCGCCGGCGGATCCGTCGTCCGCGATCGGACCGGACACATCGTCGACGTCTCGCTGGCTCGCACCTGGGCGACCGATGCGGACGTCGAGCGAGTTGCCGCGATCAAAACGGTGAGGCGCCTCGATCTGTCGCTGACTTATGCGTCCGATCGCGGCATCGAGCGGTTGAAGGCGCTCGATCAGCTCGAAGAGCTGAACCTGTCGGCGGCGGAATTCATCACCGACGCGGCGATCGCGTTTCTGCGAGGGCACCGTCAGCTGAGGACGCTGAATCTGCGCGGCACCGACGTCACCGATACCAGCTTGTCGTATGTGGCCGAACTGCCGCAGCTGCAGTCGCTCGACATCAGCTTCACGCAGATCAGCGACGTCGGGCTCGAGCATCTCGCATCGCTGGCGCGGCTCGAGGCGCTGAATCTTGGAGGCAACAAGATCAGCGGCGTCGGTCTTCACGTGCTGAAGCTGCTGCCGAAGCTGAAGAAGCTGAGTTTCTACGGCATTCAGCGGCGCAACGCCGGGTGGTGCTGGGCGCCGGTCGTCACCGATCTCGAGCTCGAAACCATTTCGCTCCTGAGCGGACTCGAGGAGCTGAACATCGGGTTCGGCGTGGCGCTCGGAGCGCCGCGCCCGGACGACCTCGGTCCTGCCGACAGCGAAGCCGAGTGCCGAATCGCCGGCGGCACGCGGGTGACCGATCTCGGGCTCGCGAAGCTGGCGTCGCTCGAAAAGCTGCGCCGCCTCGATCTGAGTGGTTCGTCGATCACGGCGAGCGGACTCAGGAGTCTGACGGCGTTTCGCAATTTACAGCGGCTCAGTCTCTGGAACGTCAAAGCCATCGACGACTCCGTCGGCTCGTCGCTCGAAGCGCTGACGAACCTGACGAGCCTGGATCTGTCGAATACGCCGGTCGGCGACGAGACGCTGCGCCGCGTCGCGAGGCTTCCGCATCTCCGCCGGCTCTACGTGAGCGAAACGAACGTCACGGCACAGTCAGTCGACGCGCTCAAAAAGCAGCATCCCGCGATCATGGTGTCGTGGGCCGCACGCTCCGCGCCGCGGGTGCCGCTCAGCCCGGGGTCGAAGCATGAGCGCTGACAGCCGCCGCGGCATGTGGCGCGGGCCTTTCAGGCCCGCGTCGGTGGCCCTGAAAGGGCCGCCCCACCATCGTCTGTGTGCATGCGTGGTCGTCATTCTCGGTGCCGCACTGGCCGTGATGACCGGGCGAGAAATTTCGGCGCAGCAAGCCGTGGCGGGACCAATTTCTTTTTCGCGGACGGTGTATCCGATCTTCGAAGCCGCTCAGTGCCGCGGCTGCCATACCGACGACGGCGTCGCGTCGGCGACGCGACTGCATTTTCCGGAGCCGAACGCCAGCCCCGACGACATCGAGGCGTTCGGCATCACCCTGGCGGCGTTGGTCGATCGTGCGGATCCGGCGCAGTCGCTCTTGATCAACAAGCCGACGAATCGCGTGCGCCACACGGGGGGCGTCCGCATCCGGCCGGGCTCGTTCGAGGAGCAGGCGCTCGTCGAATGGGTGCGTCATCTCGCCGGGCTTCCCGATGCGACGGTCGCCGCGGCGCGCGAACGGCTCGCGGCGGCAGTTGCGCCCTCGACACACGATCAGCGTCTCCGGCGGCTCACGCATAGTCAGTACAACAATACCGTCCGCGATCTGCTGGGCGACTACAGCCGGCCGGCGGATCGATTTCCTCCCGAAGACTTCGTCAACGGATTCAAGAACCAGCTGCGCACGCAGGGCATGCCGCCGCTCCTCGCCGAAGCGTACGGCGCCGCCGCCGAGAAGCTGGCGCTCAACGCCTTCCGCGCCGGCGACGTCAACGGCCTGATCCCATGCAAACCGTCCGGCGCGCACGAGGTGAAATGCCGCGATCTGTTCGTTCGCACGTTCGGCGCGCGCGCGTTTCGACGACCGCTCGACGAGGGAGAGATCGCGCGCTACACGGCGCTGTTCGACGGACAGGCGAGGAACACCGGCCGCTTCCTCGAAGGCGCCCGGGTCGTCGTCGAGGCGATGCTGCAGTCGCCGAAGTTTCTGTTCCACGTGGAAAGTCATCGTGAGTACGCGGTTGCAAACCGGCTCGCCTATTTTCTGTGGGACACGATGCCGGACCGGAACCTCTTCGACGCCGCCGCGAAGGGCGAGCTGCGAACGGCCGAAGGACTCGACCGCGTCGCAAGGAGCATGCTGGAGCAGCCGGCCGCGCGACAGGCAATCGACGAGTTCTTCGCCGAGTGGCTGCGGTTCGATCGCGCGCTCGGATCCGTGAAGGATCGCCGCCGGTATCCGGAGTTCACGCCCGAGCTCGCGGCGATGATGGTTCAGGAGACGCGGCTGCTGCTCGGAAATCTCGTGTGGCACGACGGCAACTTCATGGATGCTTTCACTGCCGAGTACAGCTTCCTCAATTCCGAGCTCGCGGGCGTCTACGGCCTGCCCGCGCCGCCGGGCGAGTTCGAGCGCGTGCCGTTTCCAGCCGCATCGCATCGCGCGGGACTGCTCGGCCACGCGTCGTTCCTGTCGTCGAATGCAGGGCCAGTGGAGACATCGCCGACCGCACGCGGGATTTTCGTCAGGGAACAGTTTCTCTGTCAGCACGTGCCGAATCCGCCGCCTGGCGTGAACACAGAAGTTCCGGAGCCCACCGTCGACAAGCCGCTGGCGCGGCGGCAGCGCATGCAGGCGCACGTCGCGAACCCGACGTGCGCGACGTGTCATCGTCTGATGGATCCGATCGGCTTCGGCCTCGAGAACTACGATGCGATCGGTCAGTGGCGCGACAAGGAAGTGATCGAGTTCGAGAGCAGCAGGCGCGGCACGCCCGGCAAGAAAGTGGAATTGCCGATCGACGGCGAGGGCGAGATCGCGGGCCTCGCCAACGGCGCCTTCTCCGACCCGAAGCAGATTGGACACCTGCTCGCCGGGAGCCGCGCATGCCAGGAATGCATCGTCAAGCAGCTGTTCCGCTACGCGTTCGGGCGAATGGAGACGGCCGCCGACCGCGACACGATACGGACGGCGTTTACGGCGTTTCGTGATTCAGGATTTCGGTTCAGGGAAATGATTGTGGCCCTGGTGAAGTCGCCGCAATTCATCGATGGACTGCCGCCGCCGTAGGTAGGGGCCGACCCGTGTGTCGGCCCGGGGCGGACGCTGGTCCGCCCCTACGACGTGGATGAAACAGGAGATCAGTCATGCCGCTCAGCAGACGACGGTTCCTCAGAAACATGAGCATGACCGGCGCGGCAATCAGGGTCGGCCTGCCGCCGCTCGCGGCCATGTTCAACTCGAGTGGAACCGCGTACGCGGCGACCGGCGTGGACGCCGCGGTGCAACCGCGTTTCGTGTTCTGGTTCAACGGCAACGGCATTCCCGAGCGGTATTGGATTCCGCGAGAGATCGGCGTCGACTACGAGCTGACACCGTGCCTCGCGCCGCTCGCGTCGGTTCGAGACGACGTCCATGTCGTCAGCGGCATCGACAACCCGAACGCGCGCGTCACGGCGCCCGGCAACACGCATCACAAGTCGATGAGCGCGCTCGTCTCCGGCACGCCGTACACGGGCCGCGGCGCCGGCGGCGCGTCGATCGATCAGGTGATTGCGGGCGAAATGCGCGGCGAGTCGCGGTTCCGCTCCCTTCAAGTCGGCGTCTGCCAGGAATCGCACGGTGAAAACATCCACCGCAACCTGAGTTGGGCTGGCGCCGACCGCGCGCTCCCGCCCGAAATGATTCCGCACAATCTCTTCGATCGGCTCTTCGGCGTGCGCGATCAGAGCTGGATCTCCCGCAAGAAGAGCGTGCTCGACGCGGTCCGCGCGGATCTGGCGAGCCTGGAGCCGTCGCTCGGCCAGGCGGATCGGCATCGGCTCGACGAACACCTCACGTCGGTGCGCGAGGTCGAGCGGGCGATCGCGAGCCTGCCGTCCGATTACGGGAAAAAGATCAAGGAGCCCGAAGACGTCGCCGACCTGACCGACTATCCGCGGATCGCCAAGATCCAGTCCGATCTCGTCGCGCACGCGCTCGCGTCCGGCCAGACGCGCGTCGTCTCGTACATGCTGACGAAGTGCCAGAGCCTCGTGCGGCTCCCGTGGCTCGGCTACACGCGGCTGCGGCACCACGACTACACGCACACGAACGCCGATTCGCCGGAAGGTCAGCGCACGATGCGCGACATCTGCCGGTGGCACGTGGAGGAATTCGCCTATTTCATCGGGCGGCTGAAGTCGATCCCCGAAGGATCGGGGACGCTGCTCGACAACACCTGCGTCGTCTTCGCGCACGAGCACGCCGAAGCCAATCCGCACAAGGACAACGGCCTCGCGCTCATCCTCGCGGGCCATGCCGGCGGCATGAAGACCGGCATGCATTCGAAGATGCGACACACGATCGGCGACCTGTATCTCACCGTCGCCGAAGAAGTCTTCAAGCTGCCGCTCGAGAAAGGTTTTCCGACAGCGGAGAAGAAGATCATCGGAATCGTGTGACCGGGTTCCGGGTTCGGAGTTCTTGATTCTGGGGCTTGGGGTTCGGGCGCCTCGGGTTGTCCGCCCGCTACAGGTCAGTTTGCGAGCGACAAGTTTCGGATGATGCGCCAGCCCGACGCGTCACGCTTCCAGACGGTCACATAGCGCCCCACCGAGCGCGATGACGGCTCTCCACGCGCGCCGGCAATTTCCAGATCAGCTTTGCCCCACTCATAAATCATCGAGCTGGCCGCCACCGCATTACCGTTGTTGCAGCGTGCCCGCGTGCCCCGCGTCTGATCGACTGAATCGCACGCATCGGCTGTTCGATGGCCGCTCGTACTTCGACGCTTTCTCCTGTGGCGACGACGAACACAGCGCGTCCGCATCTCGGGATCCACGAAAGCGGCGGCTGGTCAATTGGTCGCTCAAACGGATGTTTACGACTTTCGTGCTGGAAGCGATTTCTCGTAAGCCAGCCGTAACACGTACTAGCACCAATCCGCGACACTCGAACAGGCAGTCCATTTGCACTTATCGATCTTGAAAGGAGATGTTTATGTCGGTTCGGATGAAGATGGCGCTCGCGGTAATGTTGTCGACAGCCGCGGTGGCGTGCGGGGGCAGCTCAACGACGGCACCGACACCCACAACCGTGAACGCGACAATCGATAGCGGCGGATTCACGCCGAATCAGATCAATATTTCGGTTGGCTCGACTGTCATGTGGACGAACAAGGACACCACGGCGCATTCAGTCGTTTCCGATAGCGGCGCGTTTAGATCAGGGACGATCGCCCCTGGTAACCAGTACAGTTACGCGTTCGCATCAGCCGGGACGTTTACGTATCACGATTCGTCTAACCCAAACATGGTGGGAAGCGTGAATGTTTCCGGTTCTACATCACCATCTCCGTACTAGCTTAGTCGCGGTGAGGAAATGACCGCGCAGACGCCGTTCTTCTCTGTCTCCGGCGGCGAGCGTTTCGATGAGACTCGTCAGGGATTCCTCGAATTCGCCCAACATATCGTCGTGACATTGCGCGAACGGAACCGTCCGAGTCTCTAGTTGGAATCCGATTGCTCTTAGAAGAGACACCTGAGGCAGACGCACGTTTCGCGGGCACTCTCGAACGTGATCCGCGAGATGTTCTTCGTCGTGACCGCGGCGATTCTCCCCCGGCCTCCACGACCTCATGATCGAGATCACGCACGACGATCCGGCGTCGAACAACGCGTTTCGCGCTCAGCTCGTCGACTGGTACGTGCATCGCGTGTACGACGAGCTGAACGGACCGCTCGACGATACGATTGCCGCAATTCCGAGAACGTGAACGGCAATCGCGTTTCCGCGCGCGCGCCTTACTTCGGCGGTCGCGAAGAGACGTACGCCGCGATGTTGACGAGATCCTCGTCGGTAAGCTTCGCGACGACCGGCTTCATCAGATCGGCCCACTCGCCGTGGCGGGCGCCGGCCTGCATGTCGAACATCTGTCGCACGATGTAGCTCGGCGATCTGCCGGCGATCCCGGGCACGGGACCGAGCCCCTGCAGTTCCGCGCCGTGGCAGACGCCGCAGGCTTCGGTCCTGCTGCCGCCGGTGTTGACCAGCGCCTCGCCTTTCTTGATGCTGCCGGCCGGCACGTAGGCGATGAATCCCGAGCGGGGATCGCGGAGGATCTCGGTGCGCTCCGGATCCTGCGGCGTCTCGATGATGCGCATGCCGATCGGCTCCTTCTCGTTGCCCTCGACGGGAATCCAGATGCCGCCGCGGCTCACCATCTTCGGCACCGTGCCCGTCTCGACCACCTTGATCCACGGCGTCCACTTCATCTTCCCGAAGTACTCGGCGGCGACCTTGATCTCTTCTGGTGTCATCGCCTTCGCGATCGCGATCATCGCGTTCGTATTCGCCTTGCGCGGCTCGGCGCTCTTGCGCAATCCGTCGCGGAAATCGTTCATCTGCTGGATGAAGTACGACACCGGCAGGCCCGACACGCCCGCGTTCTCCTGCCGCCCTTTGCCGTTCGGGTAATGACAGAGGCCGCAGGCGCGCGCATCCGGACGTTTACCGTGCGCGACGATGTCGGGCATCGGCGGATGGTCTTCCGGAAACCAGTCGGCCGGCCCGAAACCGTCGGAGATTTGCTGCCGGGTGAAGCTGAGCGTGCTGCCGGGCAGCTGCTTCATCGACGTGTCGGGCGTCGAAGCCGGTGCACCCGCCGGCGGCGGAAGTGGAATGGCGTAGGCCCACGCCGGTGGTTCACGTTTCCCGTCAGTGGATGCCGGTGTCGGCGATTGCGCGACGAGTGCCGGCGCAGTCAAGACCAGCAGCGCAAGTGCAAGGTGGCGCATGGTTGTCTCCTTTGCTGGCCGTAGACTACAGCAATCCATGGAGGGCTGCGCGATGCGATTCACGTTTCCGTTGACGATGTTCGGGGTCGCGATGGTCGGTGTCCTGCTGTGCGCGCAGACGCCGCGGCCGCCGTGGCGCGGCGCCGGTCCACAGCCGTGCATCGGATCCGACGGCGGCGCGTACCAATGCCCACCTGCTCCCCGGACGGTCGCGGTCCGCGCCGGGCGTCTCGTCGACAGCAAGTCCGGTCAGATGCTGACGAAACAGGTGGTGCTCATTCGGGGCGAGCGCATTGCCGATGTCGGCTCGGAAACGAACGTCGCGATTCCGCCGGGGACGCTCGTGATCGATCTCAGCGGCCTGACGGTGTTGCCCGGCCTGATCGACGCGCACACGCACATGTTCAATACGCGCGGACCGAACACGACGACAGAAGCGGCGATGCTCGTCGCCGTGCAGAACGTGCAGGCCGATCTGCGGGCGGGCTTCACGGCGGCACGCGACATGACCTCCCACGGCAACGGGTACGGCGACGTCGAGATCCGCAACGCGATCAACGACGGGCGCATCGACGGTCCCAGATTTCAAGTGTCCACGCTCGGAATCGTCTGGGGCGCCGCGCCGGCCGCGGCGCCGCCGAACCCGCTGGCCAGCACCGTGGTCCACTCGGTCGACGAGGCGCGCGCGGCCGTCCGGGAGCAGATCGGGCGCGGCGCCGATTGGATCAAGCTGTACCCGGCAGGCAACTACTCCTTCACGTCCACCGGCGACGTCCAGTACGTGGTGACATATCCGATGCCGGTCCTGCAGGCGCTCATCGACGAAGCGCATCGCCTGGGCCACAAGACCGGCTGCCACGTGTACGGCGGCGAGGGACAGAAGAACGCGATCGTCGCCGGCTGCGACACCATCGAGCACGGGTTCGGGTTGAATCAGGAACAGATCGACATGATGGCCGCCAAGCATCTCTACTACGATCCGACCCTCGTCCGTTACACCGAGCCGAACATGGACGACACCGACAACCGGAACACGGGCGGCAGGTACCGCATCATTCCGATCTTCGAAAAGGCCGCGCGGATGGCAGCCGCGACCAGAGGCATCAAGGTGATGATGGGCAGCGGCGTCGACGGATCGACCTATCCACATGGAACGCAGGCGCTCGATTTCGAGTGGCTGGTGAAACGCGCCGGCTTGAGTCCGGCCCGGGCGATCCAGGCCGGAACCACGATCAATGCCGAGGCGATGGGATGGCAGGATCGAATCGGATCGATCGACCAGGGCAAGTACGCCGATCTCGTCGCCGTCTCCGGCGACCCGCTCGCCGACATCACAGAGCTCCAGCGGGTCCGATTCGTGATGAAGGGCGGAAAGGTCGTGAAGGACGACCGTTAGTAACTCACCTTCGGCAACGCTTTCTCGATGTTCGCGCGCTGCGGCTCCTCCCACGGCGGCAGCTTCAACGCGCGTCCGAGGCTGCCGATCTCTTCATCCACCGTGAACCCCGGCTCCATGGTCGCGATCTCGAAGAGCACGCCGCCGGGCTCGCGGAAGTAGATCGACTTGAAGTAGCAGCGATCGCGGACTTCGGTGACGTTGCACCCGTACTCCACGAGCCGCTCCCGCAGCTGCAGCTGCTCGCCGTCGGTCGCCACCGCCATCGCAACGTGGTGAACGGTGCCGAGGCCGTTCACGCCGAGATCGGCGCGGCGATCGTGCAGGATGTCGATTGTTTTGCCGGGTCCGCCGCCCTGCACCGCCACGCGTATTCGTCCCGGCGCCTGATCCACAACGTCGTAGCCAAGCAGCGACGACATCAGATCGACGGTCCTGTCAGGATCGCGGACCACGAAGCCGACGCTGTGCAGGCCGCGGATCGCGAGGTCGGCTTCGAAGCCGTCGGCGACCCACGGAGCGCGCGCGTCGCGATCGGTCGCAATCAGCTCGAACGTCAGCCCCGATCGATCCGCGAAGCTGATCGCCGGCTCGCCGAAGTGCGACTCGATGTCGGTGACGGCCACGCCGTGCGCGGCGAGGCGCGCGCGCCATTCGGCGAGCGATCCGGTCGGAACCGAAAACGCGGTTACCGTCACCTGACCCGCGCCCTTGGTTCCCACGCGGACGCCCCGGCCCTTGTACGGAAACGTCGTCCAGACCGTGCCGGGCGTGCCGCGCTCGTCGCCGTAGTAGAAGTGGTAGACGTGGTGGTTGTCGAAGTTGACCGTCTTCTTGACGAGCCGCAGTCCCAATCCACCTATGCAGAAATCGAGGTCGTCCTGTGCGTCGTCGACGGTCGCGGTGACGTGATGCAAGCTCAGGATCGGCATCGCGGTCGGCCCGAGCGAGGATCATACAACCGTGCGCTGCTCGAAGCCGCTCGTAGTACGGTTCTCGAACCCGCTCGTAGCGCAGGCCGGCCCTGCCGACTCGTAGCGCAGGCCCTTCAGGCCTGCCGATAGGAGCAGCCCTCAAAGGGCTGCGCTACCTTTACGCGCAGCTAAAGGGCTGCGCTACGTTCATGTCGCAATGCGGTCACGCGCCAGCCGACGACGAGGGCAGCGATGAGAAACGTCGCGGCGAGCAGGAACGGCGCGCCGGGCAGCTGCAGATCGCGATACCGGCCGGATGCCGCGGCGAACACTCCGGTGAAGAGGACCGGCGCGATCATGTTCGCCACGCCATTCAAGCTGCCGATCGCGCCCTGAAGCTGTCCCTGCTCGTTCGGCGCGACGCGCCTCGTCATCAGGCTCTGCAGCGACGGGGTCGCGAGCCCGTACAGAGCCGTCATGACGATGCCGATCATGAACACGGCGCCGGTCGTCGCGAGACCGTAGAGGAACATCGCCGCGGCGCCGCTGAAGAGTCCGACTGCCATCGCCTTGCGTTCGCCGAACGAGCGGACGAGGCGCCCGACGAGCCCGCCCTGCACGACGATAGACGCCACGCCGACGAGCGCGAGGACGAGGCCGACCATCTTCTGGCCCCATCCGTATCGGTAGTTCGTGTAGAGCACGAAGGTCGTCGGCAGCGAATCGTGCGCGAGCATCGCGCAGAATCCGGCGCACCCGAGCGCGAACAATTCCGGATCCGAACGCAGCATGCGCACGGCGCCAATCGGATTGGCTCGCCGCCAGTGGAACGGCGAGCGCCGGTCCGGCGGCAGCGATTCGGGCAGGATGAAGAATCCGTACGCCGCGTTCGCCAGGCTCAGCGCCGCCGCGCCCCAGAACGGCGCGCGCAGGCTGACGTCGCCGAGCAGGCCGCCGGCCGCCGGCCCGACGATGAAGCCGACGCCGAAGGCAACGCCGAGAAGCCCGAATCTCGCCGCACGCTCATCGGGCGGCGTGACGTCCGCGATGTACGCCGTCGCGGTCGGAAAGCTCGAGGCGGTGATGCCGGAGACGACGCGGCCGACGAACAGCCACCACAGCGACGGCGCCGCGGCCATCAGCACGTAATCGAGACCGAGGCCGACGTTCGACAGCAGGATGACCTTGCGGCGGCCGAAGCGGTCGGACAGCGAGCCGAGAACCGGCGAGAAGATGAATTGCATCGCGGCCCATGTGGTGCCGAAGAGTCCGTAGATCGCCGCGCCGCTCGCCGTATCGCCGCCGCGAAACGACACGACCAGCGCGGGAAGCACCGGCACGATGATGCCGAGCGCCAGCATGTCCAGCAGCACGGTGACGAAGATGAAGATGAAGGCCGCGGACACGCCGCGGCAATGTACCATGAGCCATGGCCGGCCGCCGGCCGCACTGGCCGCACCTCACGCTCGTCGCGCTGCTCGCCGCGGCGCTTCCTCGTCTCACACGCTCGACATTCCGTACGACGGCCGCTTCACGTTCGTCCGCCTGCGCTGGGGCGGCGGCACCACGCAGTCGCGCTCGTGGAGCTCGGCATGGAATCACGATTACCCGCGCGCCGAGCAGCATCTCTCGCAGATTCTGCGGGAGCTCACCTACCTCGACATCCACACCGTTGGGAGCCGCATCCTGTCGCTCGACGATCCCGATCTCTTCAGGTACCCGATTGCGCTCATGTGGGAGCCGGCGTCAACTACATGATCTACGGGCTCACCCACTGAATCAGGCGCCGTACACGTCGCGCGATGAAGCGATCACGGCTTCAGCGCCTGAAGTCTGACGATCTGCGCGGAGAACAGAACTGTTGGAGGAACGGTACCCGGCGTGGAACACGCGCGTGAGGTCGGAGTGGGTCCGCGTCGGCAGGGAATCGAACCGACGCCGACCTCGCGCGAAACGGCACAGCTGACCGGTACGGTGCCGTGGCCGCCGTGACGGTCAGTCGCCGATCGGGCGGCCCTGAATCACGTGCAGCAGCAGGAAAATGATCGCGACCACCAGCAGCACGTGCAGGACGCCGCCGAGCGTTGTCGTGGTCATCATTCCAAGGAACCACAACAGCAGGCAGACGAAAACGATCATCAGCAGCATCGCATTTCCTCCGCCGGCCGCGATGCACGATGGCTGCCAGAACCCAGAACCCAGAACCCAGAACCCGAGAACCCCGAAGTCCGAACCCCTAGGCCGCCTGCGTCGGGGGTGAGAACAGTCGTTCCGTTTCTTTAGAGAACAGCACCCATAGTCCATAGGCGCCGACCGCGGTGCCGAACGGGATGAAGATCATCCCGATGATCGAGATGACGATGCCGGCGATGCGCGCCCACGGATGCCGGTGCAGGAGGCCGATGCCCGTAATCAGTCCGGGCAGCGACAATACCAGCAGAAACGACACGAGCGCCGCGCCGGTGAGACCGATCACG
>Ga0209473_1000629_pt1 | contig 20554 bp, 23 predicted proteins | sample GraSoiAngelo_133_FD_185890 | JGI IMG/M metagenome (GOLD analysis project Ga0209473, IMG submission 185890) | Grasslands soil microbial communities from the Angelo Coastal Reserve, California, USA - 14_0929_05_20cm (SPAdes) (version 2) | ecosystem: Environmental > Terrestrial > Soil > Grasslands ...
TAAAATGCTTTCGCGGCTGCAACGTCTGTCGTCAACAGTTCGTACCAGACGAAACGTCCGGGTTGATCGGCCACGCCGATTTCTCCACTCGACCTAATGGTCCGATCCTAATGTTCGCGTCCAGTTTCGGCGAGCGTTCCCGCGATGGTTAGCGAACGTCAAATCCAATCCCCTGGAGATTCTTGCACCGCTGCCGAGCTGCGCTCGCCGAGGTTGTCTTGAACATTTTGCATCACGGAAACGCCGATAAATGTTCATCAACATGAATGGAAGCTGAATATAGCGTCGCGTCATCGTGTATGGGGTCAGTCTTGCACGGCAGATTTGCCAAGCGTAGAATGAATTGCTCTGAACTCTCATTTACTGGAGGATGCGACTATGTCACGGGTGAAGCAAGCTTCGAAGAAGAAGCGAGTGACCAAGGCCGCCATACCGGCGTTAGGGGCCGCCGGATTGACTTTCTCGCTAGCGGGCGGCGCATCGGCGTCGGCTGTGCCGGCGGCAGATGTGCAGCCGACGGCGAATCTCGTGCCGAACCAGGCGCTCATGTTGGGCGACGAGGAAATCGCCGACGTCAGTTTGGCGACGTTCCATCTCTTCGACAAGGAGAACACGGGAGACGTTCGCGGTGGCGTACAGTTCGCCAGGGGTTGTGGATGCGGAGGCTGCCGAGGCTGCCGAGGCTGCGCAGGCTGCCGCGGTTGCCGAGGTTGCGGTTGCGGTGGATGCGCAGGTTGCGGATCTTGCTGCCTCTCGTGGGGCTACTGCCGCATTTGCTAAGTCGCTGTGCAGGTCGACTGACGCGCTTGACAAACGAATATCGAGATGGCCGGGTCCGACAATGTCGACCCGGCCATTCCATGTCTGGTTGGGGCGGCGGCATGCGGATCGTCCTCGGCGTAAGCAGACGCGTCGCTAATGCCTCGGCCGGGTTTCCAATCTTTTTAAAAAGTGCTAGCGCGCGAACCGGGCGTGAATGTTCCTGCGGATTGTGCTTGCTGCGCAGAGTTTCGGGGTAATTTTTAAAATGCGCGTGCTGACGTCATGAACGGTCAACGTAACAAGACCAGGAGCCGCGCGACGCGGCGCCCAAACAAGGACCTTTTGCGGTTCTCGCCCAATTTCACCGCCTATGTACTGCCTCAGGAGGTCGTATGCCTCTATTCCGAGGACCGGAAGTTTTTCCTTCACGGAGAGCTTTATTGCGCCCTCGCCGGCGCAATCGGAAAAAACGGCAAGAGTGCCCCGGACCTCATTCGCGAATTGAGCAAGACTTTTGCGCGTGAGAAAATCGAGGAAGGCATCAAGCGGCTGATCGAACGCCGCTATGTCGTGCCGGCTTTGACCTCTTGCGATAGCACGGTGGCCGGCTATTGGGCGAGCCTCGGCCTGCCCGCCGAGATCGCGGAGCAGAATCTCGCCAATTGCCGCGTCCGCATCGAGGCGATCGATGTGAAGGGGGCGCCACAACTGAGTTCGGCCCTAACCGAGCTTGGCGTCAACGTCGTCAACCGCTCGCCCGATCTAACGATCACGCTAGTGAACGATTACTTCGAACGGCGGCTTGCCGAATTGAACGAGCAGCGCGCGGGGGACAAGATGCCGTGGATGCTGGTGCAGCCTTCCGGCGTCTTTCCGCTGGTTGGCCCTCTGCTGGAGCCGGACCAGACCGCCTGCTGGACCTGCCTGTTCGACCGCATGATCAGGAATCGCGAGATCAAAGGGTTTCTCGATCGGCGGCTGGCACAGCCGGTCGCCGTCTCGCCGCTCGCCCGCAACGTTTTCGGGCAAAGCGCCATCCAGTTTGCGGCCGTCGAAATCGCCAAAGCGGTTGCCTCTGGCTTTCGCACCGATCTCCGTGATCATATTGCGAGCTTCGACCTGTTGGGCGCGACCATCGTAAAGCACTACGTGGCGCGCCGCCCGCAATGCCCAACGTGCGGCAGCAAAAAATTGCAAAATCCGCGCCGTGCGCCGCAGCCGATCGAGAACGGTCCCAGCGCCAAGCTCGTCATGACCAGCGGCGGATATCGCTCGGTACCGTCGCGCGTCACGGTTTCGCGCTTCCGAAAGCACGTCAGTCCCCTCACAGGCGTCGTGAAGCGGCTTGAGCCGATCGAAGCCGACCTGCCGATGAACACCAACTTTTTTGCGCAACATAATTTTTCTGCGCCGGCCACGAGCGTCGATCAACTCAGATCGGGACTGAGCGGAGGCAGCTTTGGCAAAGGCTCGACATCCGAGCAAGCCGAAGCGAGCGCGCTGATGGAGGCGATCGAGCGCTATTCGGGAATTTTCCAGGGTGACGAGATCAGGATGAAGCGGCGCTTCTCCGATTTCGCACCGGGCGATGCCATCCTTGCCAACGACGTCCAGCTTTTCAGCGAGGCGCAATTCCAGGCGCGGCACGAGCCCACAGAGGATGGCGCACATCCTATCCCCGACCCCATCGATCCCACGGCGAAGATCGAGTGGTCGCCGGCCTGGTCGTTACGCGACCAGCGCTTCAGGTATCTGCCGACCGGCCTGATGTACTTCTTCTATCGGGACTTCCATACCGATTCCAATGGCTGTGCGGCCGGCAACACGCTCCAGGAGGCGATCGTCCAGGGCTTCCTCGAACTCGTGGAGCGCGATGCCTACGCGATCTGGTGGTACAATCGTTTGCGGCGATCGGAGGTCGATCTCGGCGAATTCGACGATTCCTACATCCGCGACATCAAGACCCAATTTACCGATGCGGGACGCAGGCTATGGGTGCTCGATGTCACCAGCGATCTCGGCGTTCCCGCTTATGTCGCGATCATGCACTGGATCAACGACGGCCAGGAGAATATCGAGTTTGGTTCTGGCGCGCATTTCGATCGCCGCATTGCCTTGCTGCGCTCGCTGACCGAGCTCAGCCAGTTCCTGTCGATCGGCCTGATGGGCGGCGGAAGCGGCGACAAGTCGAGCCTCGACGGCATCACGCCGCTGCGGCTGGAGAATTATCCGTTCCTCGTCCCGGCAAACCGTCCGACCGTTGCGCCGGAACTCAGCATCACTGTCCCGCTCGATAACGCGCGCGATCAGGTCAATGCCTGCGTCGAGATCGCCCGCCGTGCAGGCTATGATTTCCTCGTGCTCGATCAGACCCGACCGGACGTCGAGGTCCCGGTGGCGCGGGTGATCGTCCCGGGCTTGCGGCACTTCTATCGCCGTTTCGGGCCGGGCCGGCTTTATGACGTTCCGGTAAAACTTGGGCTGCTCGATCGACCCTTGCCGGAAAGCGAACTCACGCCGTTCCTTCCGCATACCTGAAGGGTGATCCCGCTTGCGCTCTCCCCCGAAAAAGAGAGGGCGGAAAATCGCGCCGCCTGCCATCGCCGCCCGGCTGAACGCCCGCGTCACGCTCGAAGCGCAAGCCGATGGAAGCATCGCGGCCTGCTTCGACGGCTACTCGGCCGGCCTTGGAAAGTTCAGCGCCGATGCGATCGATCGCGCGCAGGGCCTGCGCGCGGGCCTGCCGTTCGACCGCTTCGCCAAGGGCAGCCGCAATGCCGACGCAGAAATCGACCTCCTGGTGCGGCGGTTGGGCCGGAGCGGTCTTCTGGAGTACCGGTTGGGAGACCGCAGCGGCAAGAAGGACCGCGTCGTCATCGAGCCGCAGTCAGCCGATTATTGGCCGCAAACGGCAAAGCTTAGTGCTTCCGATACGATCGCGCTGTCTCGGTTCGCCTATCTACGACGGCGCGGCAATGACATGATTTTGGAGTCGCCGCGTGCCGGCGCGTTATTCAAGATTTGCGATGCAAAAATTGCTGGCGCGATTGCCACGCTGGCCGTGCCGCAAAAGATCGGCCGGCTGCAGCGACAAGCGGGCTTTCCCGGGTTGGAACTGCTCGGCTTGCTGGTGAATAGCAAGATCCTCTTCAACATCGGCAGTGGCGATGGCCGCCGGGCAAGCGAGGGTGACGAAAACCTCGTGCTTTGGGACTTTCACGATCTTCTGTTCCACACCCACAGCACGGAAGGCCGGCAGGCCAACCCGCTGGGGGGACTCTATCCGTATGCCGACGTCATCGCGCCGCCACCGGCGGTGCGGCCGCACTGGCCGGGCAAGAATATTGACCTGAATCCGTTTTCGGCTGCGGCCGCGGAGACGATCTCGGCTTACGCAAAATTGGTGGGCGAGCGCCATTCGACCCGCGAGTTCGACGACCAGCAGCCGATTACGCTCGCCGAGCTTGCGAAATTCCTCGAGAGCACCGCGCGCGTTCAATCGCATTGGACCAGCAAGCTCGATTTTGACGGCGACGGTCCTGACATCGATTACACCACACGGCCGTATCCGGCCGCCGGCAGCGCTTACGAACTCGAACTCTATCTAGCCGTCGCCAACTGCGAAGGGCTGGAACGCGGATTCTATCACTATGATGCCGATCGGCACGCGCTGGCGCCGATCGGCGCAGGCGCGCCGGAATTGGGGCTTTTGTTTCAAGGAGCTGAATATGCGATGGACGTCGCTGCTCCGCCGCAGATTCTGATCACGATTGCGGCCCGCTTCAACCGGATATCCTGGAAATACAGCGCCATCGCATATTCGCTCATCCTGAAGGATGTCGGCGTGTTGATCGAGATGCTCTATATGATGGCGACCGACATGGGGCTTGGCGGATGCGCGATCGGCACCAGCAACATCGATCTGTTCGCGAAAATGACAGGGATCGATTTCCACATCGAGGGCCCGGTCGGCCAGTTCGCCCTCGGGCGGGGCGCAAAGCCCGCATGATTACCGAATGCGCTAATTTGCTTTGACCACATCCGTTTCGAGGCATTGCAGCAGATACGCCGTGCGCTCTCTCGGCAATATCTTTCGGACGTCCGCCTTGTGCGCACATTCGCGCTGCCTGATCTGCTCGGCGCGCCGTTTTTCCGCTGCTTCCCGGTATTCCGGAGCGACCGAGGTGGGATCAACGAGCTTTTGCGCAGAAACGGATGTCGTAAGAAACAATGAAATCAGCGTGAAACGAATGAAAAGGTTCAATGGGTCCTCCTACTATTTAACTCCCTCGAAAAATGTACGAGTTGGAATTGCAAAGATTGTGCCGCTACCGATCTTCGCCTCCAACCACTGGCCCCGGAGGGCCCTTCCCGGGAGAAGGATGACATGTGTCCGGAACGGACCCATCCTAGATTGGTCGGGGCAGCTGGATTCGAACCAACGACCTGCAGTACCCAAAACTGCCGCGCTACCAGGCTGCGCTATACCCCGACATCTAGAGAATGACGTCGATACACGCTTAAGTCAGCACCATCAAGACGCCGGCGGCTGGCTTAATGGCCGTTGAACAGCGGGTGCGCCACGCGGTCGCCGGGTTTGATCCCATATTTTTCCGCCGTGCCGCCAACGACCTCCAACACGCCCTTTGCGAGCCCGCCCGACGGAATGATTTTCGTCGAAAGCGGTTCGGTATTTTCCGCGATCCGAAGGATTCGTCCATCGGCACGAATGAAAATCATGTCGAGCGAGATGTAGGTATTTTTCATCCACATCGACACCTGCTGCTCCGGCGAGAAGTCAAACAGCATTCCCTGTCCGTCCGGCAGCTCTTTGCGATACATCAGGCCGGTAGTCTTCTCCTCCTCCGTGGTCGCCATCTCGACCGAGAAAACGTGCACGCCCGATTTGGTAACGATTTCGAGCGGCTGGAAAGTCGCTGCCCGCGCCGCGCCGCTTCCGAGCGCGAACGATGCCACGACGAGCAAGGCCGTCATCCAACCAGGGATGCGGCGCCAATCGGGATTTCGTGGAAAATTCATGGACAACGCTCGCGCCTGCGATGCTTAAGGGGGTTTCGGGACGACCCTATCCCAACGATCATGGCAAATACCAGACCGCCCGGAGCAACCGCAGGCTCCCTACGATCCCGTAAGGCCCATCAGGTTTTGTTGGGCTAGTGTGAGGACAATCCTGGTGACCCAGTCTCCGGCTGGATTTCGGCGGCCATCATGCCCTTGGAGCCGGGCCCAAACCGCACCAGCACATATTGGCCGGGACGCAGTTCGGTCATGCCGAACCGGCGCAAGGTCTCCATGTGCACGAAAATATCCGGCGTCCCCTCCCCACAGGTCAGGAAGCCGAATCCGCGCAGCCGGTTGAACCATTTGACCTGCGCCCGTTCCAGACCGCTGGTCGGCGTCACGCTGACGTGAGTCCGCGGCGGCAGCATCTGCGCCGGATGGATCGCGGTCGATTCGTCCATCGAGAGGATCCGGAACGCCTGATAGCCCTTGGCGCGCTGGACGCATTCGCATACCAGCCGCGCCCCCTCGTAAGCCGTCTGAAAGCCATCGCGCCGGAGCACTGTGACGTGCAACAGCACATCGGGCCAGCCGTTATCCGGAACGATGAAGCCGTAGCCCTTCGAGGCATCGAACCATTTGATAACGCCGGAGATTTCGACGAGGTCGGCCGCGGCCTCGCCGAGGCCCGACAGTGCCTCCATTGCCGGATCGCGCGTAGCGCCCGAATATTCGCCTGTCCCAAGGCGATTCGGTCCGGTCCCACCTGCGGGAACCCCGACCTTCTTGGACTCAAATCCGTCCGACCCCATAACCCCGGACTCCACACATCCTCTTGCAGCCCCTCTTCCCAGCAATCGGGGCCGGCCATCCGTGACTAGCTCACGATGGCGTCACGCGAATCTCTTGAATCAAAAGATAACACTCCCGACTGCCGCGCATAGATAAAAAACAGATTCGTGGGAACCTATGAACAGCCTTGCACAGGCCACGAATCAATCGAACATCAATTGCCTACGAACGGTCCGAGCGTCTCCCCGATGTCTTGGCGGATGACCAGGTCGGCAATTTCATCCTGTTCGGTCGGCTTGTTGTTGATGACGACAAGCTTTGCGCCGCAATTCTTCGCCATCAACGGAAAGCCCGCGGCCGGCCAGACCACGAGCGACGATCCGATCGCAATAAAGAGGTCGCAACTCTGCGCAAGCTCGGTTGCGCGTTGCATCGCATCCTCCGGCATCGCCTGACCGAATGAAATGGTTGCGGTCTTCAGCGGTTGATCGCAGGCAGTGCAGTCAGGCGCGCCAACCTGATCGAAGCGCTGCTTGACCCATGGCAGGTCATAGGCCCGGCCGCAGCCGATGCAGCGCGCATAAGTGGTGTTGCCGTGCAACTCGACGACATGCTGGGCCGCAAAGCCCGAAGCCTGATGCAGATTGTCGATGTTCTGGGTGATGATGGCGGGGACCTTGCCGGCCCGGTACAGCGAGGCCAGCGCGCGGTGACCGCGGCCCGGCTTTGCCGCGGCGAAGGTCGCCTCCATCGCAAAGCGCCGCCGCCACGACTCCTCGCGCGCGTCGCGGCTCGCGACAAATTCATCGAAGGGGATCGGGCGATTACGTGTCCACAATCCGCCCGGCGAGCGGAAATCGGGAATCCCGCATTCGGTCGAAATGCCCGCGCCGGTGAAGGGCACGATCGTGGATGCCGCGGCGATCATGTCGCCGAGCTTTTCCACGCCGCACTGCAGATCCAAGGCAATCATGTGCGATCGTCCGATTGTTGGCTGTGCCAATCATAGCACAGCCAATCGGATTACCGCCTCTCCGCCGTGCGCACGCACGCGGGCGCACCCATGTCGGAGAGCTGGTTCACGCCGCCCGTTTTCAGGCTGCTTCGATCAAGGAAGTGTCGGTGACCGGGAGTTCCGTGGCCTCGCCGCCCTTCTTGTCGCTCTTCTTCGCTTTCGCAGGCGGTGGTGCGGCGAGCGATTTCTTCGCCGGTTTGCCGAACTGAGACAGTTTTTCCATTTCAGCTTCGAGTTCGACCTGCCTTGCTGCAACTTTTTCCAGCAGCTTGGCGTTCAAATTCTCGCGCAGGTTTGCGAGATCCTCGATGCTCATCGAATCCAGATCAATTTTTGCCATCTAGTCCCCTCTTTCGGAAAAAGTTCGTCTTCCGACGCTGATCATTCAGCGCCGATGAGGGCGAGGAATTTCGCACCGGCGGCACGCGCCCTCGCCTTTTTCTTTTCGCTACCGGGAAGACGCGCGCGCGACAAGTCGTTGTCCGCCTTTTCCACCGCGAAGCGTGCGCTACTTCTGAAAATTTTTTCATGCGCGTGCAGAACACAATCCTGCGACGCCAATTCCTAATTCACGCCCCAATCGAGAACCGAGATGTGCGTGGGATGCGAATCAAACTCAAAGGATGGCGAATGACCAGGCAAGAAGAACGTCGTGCGCAAGAGCGAGCAGAAATCACATCGCGGATTGCAAGCTTCAAAGCGACCCAGGAGAAATTCCAACGCGAGCGCGAAGAGTATTTCCTGACCACGATGAAGAACGCGCGCAAGACAGATCAGCCGGCATTCTGGTCCTAGGGCCTTGAGCCAGGGGAGCAACTAAAAAGCCCGGCGCGGAGCTCCGGGCTTTCTTCAGCTACCAGTAGGGGCGGTAGTAGTAGTGGCGCCGGTAGTACGGGCCACCGTAATAGGCGTACGGTCCGGGGCCGTAATAGCCCGGACCATAGTAGCCATAGTCCGGTCCGTAATAATAAGGGCCGGACGCCGCTATTGCGCCGGCAGTCAGCGCACCCGCTGCCAAGCCGAACGCCAGCCCGGGGCCGAAGAAACCATGGTGGCCAAACCCACGCGCCTCAGCCGGCGCCGTCATGGTGGTTGCCGCAAGCGCAGCAACCGTCGCCATGATTGCTAATGTTTTTTTCATGTGCATCTCCCTCCATTCAAGCGCTTTCCTGATAACGCGAGCGGTTCTCGATGGTTGCGAGGGAACCGGGCTTGTTCCGGCTTGTGCGCCCTGCTGCGCGCCCTAATTCGGCCCGCGCATTGCGAGTAGTGTAGGGAACAAATGTGGCCCGTCGAGATTGGTCTCTAGGAATGGGGGTCTCTTACATGCCGCTGTGGTTGGAAATTCTGATCAACGTGATCGGGTATGCCGGCTTCATCGCGATTGCGATGTACCACAAGTCGTCCAAGGACGAGCGCTCGGATCAAATCTAGCTACTGCCGCCTTTCAGGCATCTGCGAGCTTCTTCAAGGTCGCATGAAAACTCAGGCTGCGGTTGCCGACGAGCGTGGTGCCGAAGACTTCGGCCTCTTCATTGGCAAAAGTGCCGCTAAACCCGCTGGTGACTTCCTGGCCGGCAAATAGCGAGCGCACGAAGGGATCGGAAAAGGGCGAGTGTTGGTTTGTTCTAAGCTGCCCCTTCCAGGTTCCGTCGCCGACGGTATAGGACCCGACCGACCAGAAGTAGGGGCCGCCCCCGACGAGCACGCCGTCGCGGAGAATAAGAATCCCACTGTCACGGCCCTTCACGCCATCGAGCATGTGGGTATGGATCGAATAGAGCCCGTTTTTCACGAAAACGCTCCCGCTTCTCCGCCTGAACATTACAAGCAGCCATTGCGAGCGTCGAGACGCTCCGAAGCTTGGCCGGTGAATTTAGCCATTAAATTGGCCGACCACGCGCTAATTGGCGGGACGCTGGTCGCCGGCCGTTCGGAACTGCCGGTCGGCCTTCATCAGGGCGCGGGTGTCGTCAGACCGCATGTTCATGCGGCACCAAATAAAGTAAGCGATGCCGCAACCTGACTACAGGGGTTACAGAACGAAAGTAGCCAACTGGTAGAGCGTGTAAACAACCTGCAGGCCCATAAGAACGAGCGCTGCGATCATCAGGTAGAAACCAAAATGCATGAGGACCTTTGAACCCAAATTCTTTTGCGGCCCACGCAGTTCTGCGCAGGACCGGGAACGAAACTCAATACTCATTTTGGTGATGACTTGCTTGAACTTTGAGCCGCGTTCTGTTTGTCGTCAATGATATTCGGCGGCGTTTGTTTTCACCGTGACGTCGTGAATATTTTCTGCAGCGCGTTTCGAAATTGTGAGACTTGGTATGCCGACTTATCTCCTGAAGTCCAAGCGCTTGGCGAAATCTTGGCCAGGCAACTCGAACGGCAGGTCTTCCGCCGCCGCGGAAGGGAACCTTTGTCGCGAACCTCCTTGATCTGGAGGTTTCTTGGGTCCGACGCAAGTTCCTGCCAGTTCACACGCTGTAGAAGACCTTGATTCCCCACAGCACGACGACAATGGCCGATACCAGCGTGGCCACGGTCAATATACTCTCTAAGGAAGCGACTCTCATTTTACTCTCCGCTTCCCAGCCCCACTCGCGGTCTAGTTGATTCGCTGATTCAGCTGCAATCGCACGATCACAATCAGTTGGACGATAAAAGCTGATTGTGGTTTGCGGGGCACACGTCCCGCGAGAGTCCAGTCGAAACCGTGTGGCAATGTGCCCTTCCCCAACGGCCGCATCCCTCGCCAATCGCCGCCTTGCAAAGCGGAAGCGCAGCCTTTTCGGGATGGGTAGCTGCGCTTGACCCCCGCCTGCACCCCTGCCCCTAGCTGAATTTTGCTGCTATTGAACTCGGACGAAACGGCCATCCGTCAGGGAGAAGAAACATGCGTTACCTTCACACCATGCTGCGCGTCCGCAATCTCGATACTGCACTGAAATTCTATCGAGATGCACTGGGTCTGAAGGAAGTCCGCCGCATCGACAATGACAAGGGCAAGTTCACGCTGGTGTTCCTGTGCGCGCCTCAGGACGAGGAGCTGCTCAAGAACCTGCCTAAGGCCCGCGGCGCGCCGCTGGTCGAACTCACCTATAATTGGGACGAGGAGAAATACGGTGAAGACCGCTATTTCGGCCACCTCGCCTATGAGGTCGATGACATCTATTCCACCTGCGACAAGCTGATGAAGATGGGCATCACCATCAACCGGCCGCCGCGGGACGGCCAAATGGCCTTTGTCCGCTCGCCGGATCTGCAGTCGATCGAGTTGCTGCAGAAAGGCGAGCCGAAGCCGCCGGCGGAGCCCTGGACCTCAATGCCGAACACCGGCCACTGGTAAGCAAAGGGCAAGCCGAGGCGAAATCCGCCCGCTGCCAGCGTCCCTTTTTGCAATGGCTTTCGTCGTCGGCATGCCGTGCATGCTTTTGCAAATTCCGATATGACATTCGTCAACGAACCATCGGGAGCGAAACGTGCCGGACAACGCGCCATTGACCATCTGGGGCCGGGCCAATTCGGTCAATGTTCAAAAAGTGCTGTGGTGCCTGCGTGAGCTCGATCTCGCGTATCAGCGCATCGATGCCGGCATGCAATTCGGCAAAAACGACCAGCCCGCCTATCTTTCGATGAATCCGAACGGCCGCGTGCCGACGCTGGTCGACGGCGATTTCGTGCTCTGGGAATCCAATTCGGTGATGCGCTATCTCTGCCTCGCCTACGGCAAGGAATCGCCGATCTATCCGCAGGCGCCGAAGCGGCGCGCCGCGGTCGACCGCTGGCTCGACTGGACGCTGTCGACCGTGCAGCCGGTCGACCGTCCCGTGTTCTGGGCGCTAGTGCGCACCCCGGTCGAAAAACGCGACATGGCCGCGATCCAGAAGGATGTCGACGCCGAAGCCGTGGTGTGGCGGATCGTCGAAACTCAGCTGACGACACGGCGCTTCCTCGAGGGCGACGAGTTCACCATCGCTGACATCGCCGTCGGCACCTATGCCCGCCGCTGGCTCGGTGTCGAAGGCGTCACCAAGCCGATGCTGCCGAATCTGGAACGCTGGTTCGCCCAGTTCGCCGATAGGCCGGGGTTTGTCCAATTCGTCGCGCCGCCGATGTCGTGAGCCGCTAGAAGCCGCCGCGTTCAACCAGCAACACGCAGATAATCACCACCAGCGTAATTGCCGTCACGAGAAGCCGCGTGGTCCAACCGAAGCGGCGGCCAATCCACCACAGCATCGCACAACACATCAAGACGGGAACGATGACATTGAGTTGCAATCGTTTGCTCCGTCCCGCGCCAAGAAACCAGCTTCAAGTAAAGCAGCTTCAAGCAAGCAGGTTCAAGGAAGCAGGCTATTCTATCCGGACTTACCGGATGAAGCGGACGCCGATCGAATTTCCGCGGCGCCAGACCACCTGACATTTGCGCCCCGTCCTCGCGTCGCGCGCAAATGCCAGCCGCAGCGTGCAGGGCAACGCGTTTGCGTCGTCGGCCGTGATTTTGGCGCCCGCGCTCGAGATGTCCTGCACCACGCAGCGGCGAGCCGCGAACCCGCCATCGAGCGTGATCCAGCCGGGCCGGCGCAGTGATTTGCGGGCTTCGCGCTTCCGGGTCAGGGCCATGCCATTTACTCCTCAAGAAAGTGTACACACCTACTCTCCCGGAGCTTTAAAAACTGTTGCAAGGGGCATGGAATCAAAGGGGTATTTTCGTGGCGCGGGGCGCCTCAATAGCCCCGCAACAGCCGGTTTCCGATGACTTGCCCGCCCCACCAAAGGCCACTATACGTTCGCCCGGCCGCGGGGGCCACGCGGCCAAGGTTTGCTCCCTTCGTCTATCGGTTAGGACGCCACCCTTTCACGGTGGAGAGAGCGGTTCGATTCCGCTAGGGAGCGCCAGCCTCGCACCGACCGAATTCCGCTTTTTTCAACGTGTCTCAAACGAGCTAAGGTGGTTTGGGCAATCCCGTTCGCCAAGTTTCCTTCAAGCTTGATCGTTGCGTCGCCCGCGAGGCACGCTTGATCGGCCTTTTCCGTCCAGCGCTCAGCTTCGGCATACGTGGTGTGTCCGCATTTCCGGCAGAGTGGTATCTGGCTGCCACAAATCAGCCGCATATCCCCGGCGGCATCCCGCCGCCACGAGGATGAGAGCCGATGACATTGGAGTCGCAGGATATCACCGGCTTTCGGTTCTCGACCGCGGATTGGGTCGAACGAGACCGATTGCCGATCTTCCGGGAACAGATCGGGCGGATGATCGTGAGACTCGACCCGGAGCCGCTGATCGACGGCGCCTTCCATGCCGAAGCGAACGTGCGTGAGCTGCCCGGACTTGGCATCGGATCCTGGTCGTGCAGCAACCTGCGGATTGCAAGACCGCGTGAACTGCTCGACGGCACTGACGACCTCGTCCTGACGATCATCACAAGCGGAAACGTGAACGCATCGCAACGTGGTCGGGAGATCGCGCTCGGCCCGGGTGAAGCCGTGCTGATGTCGAGCGCGGAGGCCGGCAACATGGCCGTCCCGCTGTCGCCAACCCGCTTCAGCGGCCTCCGGCTGCCACGCGGGGCGCTCGCCGGGCTCGTCCCCGATCCCGAGGACATGCTGATGCGCTCGTTGCCGGCCAACACGGAAGCCCTGCGGTTGCTCGCGCTTTACATTAGGGAGCTGGACGACGGTTATCGACTTGCGACACCCGAGCTGCTCGGTGCCGTTGTCACGCATTTGGTCGACCTTGGCTCGCTGATCATCGGTGCGAACCGGGATGGGACGGCGGTTGCGGAAGACCGGGGACTGGCAGCCGCGCGGCTCGCCGCGGTCAAGGCCGACATCAGCGAGAATCTCAGCTACGGCGACCTGACATTGTCAGCCGTAGCCGCGCGCCTGAAACTCTCGCCGCGTCATATCCAGAGGCTGTTCGAAAGCGTGGGCTTGACTTTCTCGGAATTCACGCTCGGCCAGCGCCTGGCGCGCGCGCATCGCCTGCTGACCGATCCGCGCCAGATCGGCAGCACCATCGGCACCATCGCCTTCGAATCGGGATTCGGCGATCTGTCCTACTTTAACCGCACGTTCCGCCGGCACTACGGTGCGACGCCTTCGGACATCCGCGCCGCATCGCTGCGTTTCTGAGAGAACACCTCTCCTGCGTTCGACGGGCATCCCGTCACGATTGTCTCCGGTTTACCATACGGCGGGAGATCGCTCCCCTTTAGGGTGAGCGCGCGGCAACGCTCGTTCAAATTGTTGAGCGATGGCGCGTCTGTCCAAACTCCCTGTCGCCTCCGTCCGTGCCTCACACCCGCGACGCGCCTAAAAGGCAGCCCCCGGGTGATCGTCCCATTCGGGAAGATTCACACATAAAGAGCGCTTCAGCCAAACAGAGAAAGATCTCCGGAATGCGACGGGCGGGACCAACGGCCGACACCACGTTACCATCGTTCATCGATGCGGCCGCGGCACTTGCACCGCTGGTTCAGGCATCTGCGGAAGAGAGCGAGCGGTCGCGGAGGCTGCCCACACCGTTAGTTGAGGCGATGGCGCGGTCGGGACTTTTTCGCCTGTGGATTCCACGCGGCATAGGCGGTGAAGAGTCCGACCCGATGACACTCGTTCGGGTTGTTGAAGAGATCTCGCGCGCAGATGGTGCCGCAGGTTGGTGTATGGCAATCGCCGGTGGATATGGCGTATTCGGCGGATATCTTCAAAAGGAAGCTGCGCTCGAGATCTACGGTAGCGATCCGCTCGTCAGAGCAGCGGGAGGCTTGCGACCGTCGGGCAACGCAGTCGTCGTCGATGGTGGTTACCGCGTTACAGGCCGATGGCCACTCGGAAGCGGCTGCCAGCACTCCGCCTGGATCGTGGGCGGCTGCCGGATTTTGGACGGGGATCAACCTCGCCTTGCGGCTGACGGCACCCCAGTCACGCGCATCCTGCATTTTCCCGCCGCGGAGTGCGAAATCCTCGATACTTGGCACAGTATCGGGCTTCGTGGCACGGGCAGCCATGACTATGCGGTCGCGGATGTTTTCGTGCCAACTAATCGCTCCCTTTCGTTTCGCGAACCCCCAGTGGAGCAAGGGCCGCTTTATGCGCTTCCGACAATCGCAATCTTCGGTACTCTGCTCGCAGCCGTGCCGTTGGGCATCGCCCGCCACGCGATCGACATCCTGGTCGAGCTTGCGGGAACCAAGCTCGCTGCCCGCTCTCGAAAGCTGCTCCGTGAGGATGTGACCATGCAGGCCAATTTGGGACGCGCCGAGGCACTCCTGCGCTCGGGCCGGGCTTTCCTATACGGTGCACTCGAAGAGGCATGGCAGGTCGTCAGCGAAGGCAGCACGCTCAACCTTGCTCAGCGCGCCACGCTATGGCTGGCGTCGACGCATGCCGCGAACACCGCCAAAGAGGCGACCGAACTTATGTTCAGCGCGGGCGGCTCAGCTTCGCCCTACGTGAGCAGCGGGCTCGAACGTTGTGTGCGCGATATCCATGCGGCCGCCCAGCACCTCACTGTAGCACCAGCCAATTATCAGATGGCTGGTCAGGCGTTTTTGGGCTCGGACATGCGATCGACCCCTTTGCTGTTCACGGATAACCGCAGCACGAATAACTGACGCGCATTCGTGTCGGACGTCGCTGCAAGGACATGGATGGCCGGGGCAAGCCCGACCACGACGAAAGGTGAGACATCTTTGGACAGTTGGAAAGCCTTAAAAATACTGCCTGCCTTTTCGGTCAGGCGCTCAGCGTGAGCGCGCGGCAACGCTGGTTCAGATTCTTGACCGATGGCGCGTCTGTCCAAACTCCCCGTCGTGTCTGTCCGAGCCTCTCATCCAAGGCGCGGCTAAAAGGCGACCCCGGGTGATCGTCCCGTTCGGGGAGATTCATCAATGGCGATGCATTGAGGCGGCTAAGACCTCCGAGGAGAATATGATGACGTTTCCGTTGCGACGATATTTTCTTGCGCTTGGCGCCGGCCTGGCAATGTCCGGCGTCGCGATGGCCCAGGATATCAGTGTTGCCGTGGTCGGCCCGATGACCGGCTCGGAGGCGAGCTTCGGTCAGCAGTTCAAGAACGGCGCTGAACTGGCCGTTGCCGAGATCAATGCGGCGGGTGGCTTGCTCGGCCGGAAGTTGAAACTGGAAGTTGGCGACGACGCGTGCGATCCGAAGCAGGCGGTGTCGGTGGCAGAAAAGATGGCAGGCATGAAGATTCCCTTCGTTGCGGGACACTTCTGTTCGTCGGCGTCGATTCCGGCTTCCGAGGCCTATGCCGAAGGCAATGTGCTGCAAATCACCCCGGGCTCGACCAACCCGCAATTTACCGAACGCGGGCTGTGGAACACATTTCGTGTCTGCGGTCGCGATGACCAACAGGGCATGGTCGCAGCCAGCTATATCATCAAGAACTACAAGACCAAGAACATCGCGATCATCCACGACAAAACGACCTACGGCAAAGGCCTCGCCGACGAGACCCGGAGCGCCATCAACGCGGCGGGCGTGCGCGAGAAGCTTTATGAGGCCTACAACAAGGGCGACAAGGACTTCGCCGCGCTGGTTTCCAGGTTCAAGAAAGAGGCGATCGACCTCGTATATGTTGGCGGCTACTACTCCGAGGCCGGGCTGATCCTGCGTCAGATGCGCGACCAGGGGATAAATGCTGTGCTGATGGGCGGCGACGCCCTGGTCGACATGCAATTCGCGGCGATCGCCGGACCGCTCGCCGAGGGCTCGCTGTTCACCTTTGCGCCTGATCCGCGGAAGAAGACGACGGCGGCCGCGATCATCAAGAAATTCAAGGACAAGGGCATCGATCCTGACGGCTACACACTTTACAGCTATGCCGCGTTTCAGGTCTGGAGTGAGGCCGTCGCCCGCGCCAAGACCACAGACGCCAAGAAGGTCGCAGCAGTGATCAAGGCCGGGAGCTGGGACAGCGTGCTTGGCAAGATCAGCTACACGCCGAAGGGTGACATCACCGTCCTGGACTACGTCGTGTACAGGCGGGACAAGGACGGGAGCTACGCCGAACTGCAATCGGGCCACTGATCGCGTGCCGCCAGATCGGTTCTGATCGCCGACCGATGCCGTCCATGCCCAGCCGCCTGTTCAAGCGCGAACTCCTGGGACTAACGCTGATCCCGGGGCGTTCGCGCTTGATGCCGGCGGCGACCGCAACCGAACTCAACGATTGCCGCCAACCAACCGGAACGCCCCATGAACTTACGTCGACGGAAATCGGCCTCCACCTCCGCATGCCTTGTCACCGCAGCATTGCTGCTTTTCACCGCGCAACCCGTGTCTGCAGCAGACAAGGCGGGTTGCCGTGATTTCGATGGCATGATGCGCTTTCAGAACTCCTCGATCGCGCTGTGCGATTCCAGAAGTTTTGCCGAGTATACGCTGCCGATTGGCAAGATTACCGGCTTCGACTCCCGCACCAACCACGCCGAAATGGAGGCGAGCCAGGATCTCGAGGGACGGCTGACGCAGCTCCTCTACACGATCCCGAAAGGTCCGTCGTCGGCAGAGGTTTTCCGCAACTACAAGGAATACCTCGCCTCAGCCGGCTATCGCGTGCTCTATGAAGCGAAAGGCCCGGATTTTGGTCCGTCGCAAGGCAGCTTTTTCGAGAGCATGGGGCCTGGCGGCCAGATCGTGGGCTACAGCGCCGATCAATCGCGCTATCTCGCCGCGGTGAAAGAGGATGGTGCAGCGAAGACCCACATCGCGCTCTACATCATCGAATTCGACGATGGTTACAACCCGGAGCTCAAGGTTGAAAAGGGCCAGGTCGTGGTCCGGCTGGATGCGGTTCAGAGCGGCGAGCTGAAGAACGGCATGGTCGCGGTATCGGCCACAGAAATTGCCAAACGGCTGGATACCGCCGGCCAGGTTATTCTCTCCGGCATTCTCTTCGACTTCAACAAGGCGCAACTGAAACCGGACTCGCGAGCGGCCCTCGACCAGATCGCCGCTTTCCTGAAAAGCGATCCCACACGCAAGGTTTATCTCGTCGGCCACACTGACAACGTCGGCGGGTTCGATTTCAACATGCAGTTATCGCAGGCGCGGGCTGATGCCGTTGTGGCCGATCTCATGACGACCTATGGGATCAACCCGGCGCGACTGAAAGGCTACGGGGCCGGCCTGCTCGCGCCGATTGCCAGCAATGCCAGCGAGGATGGCCGCGCCAGGAATCGCCGCGTCGAATTGATACCGCAATAGTGATCACGGCAACGAACGAGAAAGCAAGTGTCTCAGATGAGTTTGGCCAATGACGATGCTAGAGGCGGCAATGGTTCGGCCGAACGCTATGCCGAGAAGCGATCCCAAGGAATAGCTCATTCGTATCCGTTGCTCGTTCATGATTATGGTCTGGCGACGGCGCTGAGGTTGCTGATCAAGACTTTGCCTTACGCCCTCGCACGGTGGGGAGTTTTGCTGGCATCGGCTGTAGCATGCGTCGTCTGGATTACGATCGGCGCCGCGGGCGCGTCATGGCTCGGCGTGCACGTCGCCATGACGTTCGGCGTCTGCTGGCTTCTTGGTGTTCTCCTGGTCGTCGGATGGATCTGGGGAGCCGTGCTGCGATATGCGCTTCACATGATCGCCTGTGGCCATGTTGCCGTCCTGACGGAATTGATAACGCAAGGTCACGTTGGCAACGGTAACGAGGGGCAGTTCACCTATGGTCGCCGGATCGTCATGGCCAGATTCGGCGAGGTCGCGGCCCTATTCGGACTGAGTGCGCTTATCCGAGGCGTTCTGCGGGCATTTCACAATACGCTGGACACACTCGATCAATGGCTGCCAACTCCGGGAGTAAGTACAATCGTCGGCCTCGTGAACGCCGTTCTGGCCGCTGCAACGCGCTATTTGGACAAGGTGGTGCTTTCCTACGACCTTGCGCGAGGCGGGGATGATCCGTGGCGAAATGTTCGGGACGGCTTGGTATATTACTGCCAGAACGCCAGGCCGATTCTGGAAACATCGATCTGGATGCTCATCCTCGAACGGGCATTGAGCATCCTGCTTTGGATGCTGCTGCTCGTCCCCGCCGGCCTGACGACGATGGTGTTGCCGGAGGCGATACGAGAAAACGGCGCACTGGTCACCATTGTGGTCGCAGCACTGCTGGCATCGACGTTGCGCGCCGCTTTCATCAAGCCGCTGTTTCTCATCTGCATGATGATCCGGTTTCATGCGCTGGTCCATGATCAGCCGATCAACGCAAGCTGGGTCGGCTATCTCGACGGTCTGTCCGACAAATTTCGACAAATCAGGCGCTGAGATTGCGGGACGGCAGCTCATGCCGCACTGCAATCCAGCCACTTACGATTATGCATCAAAGGCGGTACACTCATGCCAATTCCCATTCACCGGGGAATGGAATGGTTCATGCCTGACAAACGCCTGCCATTCGACGGCACCCGGGTCCTTGCCGATCTCAATACGCTCCGTGGCATCGGCGCCTACAAGACCGGCGTTCACAAGCCGACTTTCTCGCAAGCACATATGCGCTCGCTGGAGTGGCTGGTGCAGCGCCTTTCCGAGGCAGGGCTCACCGGTGGGATCGACGGCATCGGCAATGTCATCGGCATGAGCGCCAAATCCGGACCGAAATTATTGGCGGGTTCGCATCTTGAAAGCCAGAACTACGCCGGCTGGCTCGATGGGCCGCTTGGCGTCGTCTATGCCCTCGAGGCCGCCCGCGTGATCAATCCCGATTTAAGCACAAACGGCGCCGTTGAAGTCGCGGCATGGTGCGACGAGGAAGGACATTTCGGAAGTTTCCTTGGCAGCAGATCCTATGTTGGCGCAGTCACCGAGGCTGATATCGACACCGCACGCGACCGCTCCGGTGGAAAAACCATGCGCGAGGCGCTGCGCGACGTGGGTCTTGCAGGCCGCCCACGCACAATGGCCGAACGCGGGCGGCACATCGGATATCTCGAGGCGCATATCGAGCAAGGCCGCACGCTCGAAAGCAGCGGCCTTGCGATCGGCGTCGTCACATCCATCGTCGGTATCTGGCAATACCGTATCACCTTTAGCGGCGAGCAAAATCACGCCGGCACGACCCGGATGGACGTTCGTAAGGATGCCGGCGTGGCGCTGGCGCGGTTTTGCGTCGCGATCGACGATCGCTTCCCTAAGCTCAGCGGACCACGCACCGTATGGACCACCGGCCGCATCACGCTTGATCCCGGCGCGCCGAGCATCATCCCGGGACAGGCGGAAATGCTATTCCAGATACGCGACGATGAACCCGGCGTGATCGATCGCCTGGAAGATCTGCTGCGGAGCCTGGCCGCAGAGGTTAGCGCGCACGGCCCCTGCGGCGTTGCGATAGAGCGTCTTCGCACCGGCGCCCCCGCCACGATGGATGCCAAATTCCAGCAGACCATCGAAGCCGCAAGCTTGGCCTTCGCCGGTGGCAGGTCTATCCGCATGCCTAGCGGCGCGGGTCATGACGCCCAGATACTCGCCACGTTTATGCCCGCCGGCATGCTGTTTGTGCCCTCGATCGGCGGCATCAGCCATCATTGGAGCGAAAACACCGACGATGCCGACATCGTCACCGGCGCACAGGTCTTTGTTGAGACCTGCCGGCGCCTACTGGCGGGTTGAGCCGTGCGGGGCGCGCCACTTTCGGAAAATGGCCTCGAGCGTTACTCCCGCAGCGAAGCCTTAATCTCCGCGACAGCCCGGCTGTAATATTCGTCTAACTGCTCGAATCGCTGGTTTAGGGCTTTGAGGTCGATCGCGCGGATTTGGCCTTCAGCGGAATCCACGTCGAACTTGTCTTTTGGCGAGGCACCTGGTGAGATGCCGAAAGCTGCGTCATCCACCGCATCCAAAGCGCCCCTGAGCCGTTTGTCACGATCGGACGAACTACGCATACGCTTACCAACTCGGAACATTTCTGCTCTGCTGAGATGGCGG
>Ga0209473_1000632_pt1 | contig 20496 bp, 17 predicted proteins | sample GraSoiAngelo_133_FD_185890 | JGI IMG/M metagenome (GOLD analysis project Ga0209473, IMG submission 185890) | Grasslands soil microbial communities from the Angelo Coastal Reserve, California, USA - 14_0929_05_20cm (SPAdes) (version 2) | ecosystem: Environmental > Terrestrial > Soil > Grasslands ...
CAGATGGTCTGCGATCGTCACCTCGCTCACCGGATAAGTGATGTTGCCGTTTTCAATCCAGAAGCCGGATGCGCCGCGGCTGTAATCGCCGGTGACGCCATTGACGCCGGAACCGATCAGATCGGTGACGTAGAACCCCTGGGCGATGTCGGAGATCAATTCCTTCGGCGTTACGTCGCCCGGCTCGAGATGAAGATTATACGGTCCCGGCGACGGCGAGGACGACACGCCGCGATGGGCGTGCCCGGTGGTGACCAGTCCGAGCTCCCGCGCGGTCGCGGAATCGAGCAGCCACGAGGTCAGCACGCCGGAATCGACAATGGCGAGCTTTTTGACCCGGACGCCCTCGGCGTCGAAGGTCTGCGAGCGCAAGCCGCGCACGCGCAAGGGATCGTCGATGATGCGGATATTCTTCGAAAACAGCTGCTGGCCGAGACGGTCTTTCAGGAAGCTGGTCTTGCGCGCAATCGACGCCCCGTTGATCGCGCCGACGAGATGACCGACCAGCGATCCCGAGACGCGGGGATCGAACACGACCGGCACCTTGCAGGTCTCGACCTTGCGCGGATTGGCACGCGCCACCGTACGTTCGCCCGCGGTACGGCCGACCTTGGCCGGCGCCTCAAGATCGGACGCATGCGGCGCCGAGGTGTAGTCATAGTCGCGCTCCATGCCGGTGCCGTCGCCCGATATCGCGGTCATCGAGATGCCCTGGCTCGAGCGCAGGTAGGAGCCGTGGAAGCCGTCGCTTGTGACCAGCACCATGCCGCCGATGCCTGCCGAGGCCGACGCGCCGCCGGACTTGGTGACGCCCTTGACGGCAAGCGCAGCTGCTTCCGCCTCATAGGCGCGGCGCTCGAGTTCTGCCGTCGAGGGTATCTTGGGATCGAGCAGATCAAGATCGGGAAACTCGCGCGCCAACAGCGACGGATCGGCAAGGCCGACATATTTATCATCGGGTGCGACGCGGGCCATGGCGACCGCGCGCTCGGCGAGCCGCGCCACACCGTCGCCGCTCACGTCGTTGGTCGAGACCACCGCCTGGCGCTTTCCCACCAGTACCCTCAAGCCGACATCGTCGCCCTCAGAGCGTTCGGATTCCTCGACCCGCCCATCGCGCACTTCAACGCCTTGCGAAATGCCGCGGACCGCGACCGCGTCGGCGGCATCGGCGCCAGCGCGCTTTGCCGCCTCGACCAGGCGCTGGGCCAGCGTACTCAGGGCCGATTGATCGAATAGGTCGGAGTTGGCGGAGTTGCCGGAAAGCGACGATAGGCTTGATGGTGAAGAGATCACGAATGAAATCCCTGACATTGAAGAAGCTGCGGAGGCAATCCAGCAAACTAACCAGATGTGCCCGATTGACGCGGACTTCAAGCACTTTCGCGCCGTCAAAGCGTAAGAATCTCAGCTCTCGCGCAAGGTCTCGTCAATCATGCGGACCAAGGTCTTGTCAATCATGCACAGCGATGGGCGCCCAGTGACCTCGGATTAACCAGCCTTTTTAAGCCGAAACGGACACGGCCTGGCTAAGGTCTCGCGTATCGACCGGGAACATAATCCCGGCGGGGAGACAAAGCCGTGAGGCGTCAAATAGCAAGCGGGATCAATCCCGCCGGGTCGAGCCGCGCATTGCGGCTCGACCCTCTTTCCTTGCCCGTCAGCTTCAACGCGCACGACACCCGTGCGGATGGCGGCGTGCGCCAGATCGAACTTCATCGCGAACGCATCGTGCTGCGCCGCGCGGTCCACGGTATCCGGATGGCCGTCAAGGTTCGCGTCAGCGATTTCAAAGGCGTCGCGCTTCGCGGCACCGATGATGCCCAGATGCTGGTGCTGGTTCATCGCGATCCGTCGCTGACAATTCCGCTCTGCGTGAGTTGCGACACCGACGAGATCGCAACTGCCTGGCAGATGTGGAGCGACGTTTTCGGCCTTCCGCTGTTGCCGGAAAACGGCACGCGCGAGCCCGCGCCGCGGCGGCGGCGTCGCAATGCGATCCGCGCGCGGCGGCCGAAATTCCTGGTGCGGCGGCGCGTCGGCGATCTGCTCGGTCCAGCGAGTATTCACCGCAGCGAGCGCGAGATCATCGCGCGCGACTAAGCGGTCCTCATCACGGCGTCGACGAGCAGCCCCGCGAACAACAACAGCCCGGCGTCGCGGTTGGATTTGAAGACGCGCAGGCATAGTGCGGGAACGCCTACGTCAAGGCGGGCGATTTGCCAACCAAGATGCGCGGCGAACGCGGCAAGCCCGACCCATGCGGGCCAGAGCACTCCAGCCAGCGTAAGCGCTACGCCGATCAAAATGACGGCCAGTCCGTAAAACACGATCAGCGCCTGGTAAGTCCGGTCACCAAACAGGCGTGCGGTCGATTTGATCCCGATCAGCGCATCGTCCTCGGCATCCTGGTGCGCATAGATGGTGTCGTAGCCGATCACCCAGGCAATCGAGCCGGCATAGAGCACCAGTGCCGTCAGATCGATCCGGGCAAAGGTGACGGCAAAACCCATCAGCGCGCCCCACGAAAACGCCAGGCCGAGCACGATCTGCGGCCACCAGGTGATCCGCTTCATGAACGGATAGACCGCGACGATGACGAGCGAGGCAATGCCGGTCATGATCGCGAAGCGGTTGAATTGCAGCAGCACCGCAAGGCCGACCAGCGCTTGTGCAACCAGGAAAGCAGAAGCCTGCGGCACGCTCACCTGTCCAGCGGGAATCGGCCGCGATCGTGTCCGCTCCACCATGGCATCGAGATCGCGGTCGGTGATGTCGTTCCAGGTGCAGCCCGCACCGCGCATGACAAACGCGCCGATGAAGAACAGCGCGACGTCGAGCGGCAATCGGTCAAGGTCGTGCGTGATGCCGGCGGCGAGCGCGAGCGACCACCAGCACGGCATCAGGAGCAGCCAGGATCCGATCGGCCGGTCGAGACGGGAAAGCCGCAGGTACGGCCGCGACCACGACGGCGCACGGGTATCGACCCAGTTGCCGGTCGCATCCGCAACACGGGGGGCCGCGTCGCTCATTTGAAATCGATCATCGCGCGAGCACGTTGCCGTTCAGCGTATCGAAGGTGCTGCCGCCCTTCTTGGTCGGCGTCGCTTCCGGCAGCGCCGCCGATGAGCCCAGCACCTCGCTCAGGCTCGGACCAGCCGGCCCTCTCGTTTGCGCCTGTTGCGCGATGTCGCAGACTTTCTTCTGCATGGCCTCGGTGTTCTTGTGACCGCCTTTCAGTTGGTCGCCAACCTGCGGCGGGATTCCGCATTTCGCGGAATTGGTCTCGATATATTTGATCATCTTGAGTTCGGCCTGGCCGAAATTTGCCAGCAGCTTGCACGCTTCCGCCGGCGGTGCGTGCCGGTCGCTGGCGGCCTTGATTAGCTTGCCACGCTTCTCGGCTTCTTCGCGTAGCGGAATAAATGCCTTCATGCAGGCATCCTGGGCGCCTCCCGCCTGCGGCGCCGCTCCGGCGGGCGGGCGCTCGAACTGCGTGCCAGTGACCGGCGCAGCGCCAGCGCTCGGAAACGGGGAAGCAGCGGCGGGCGGCGCTCCGAGCGATACGGCAGGCGCAGCTCCGTTCACCGGTGGAAATGCCGGATCGTTCGGCTGGACGGCTCGGCCGGGCAGCGGCGCCGGAAATGCGCCTTGGGCGTTAGCGAGTCCCGCCGAGCCGGTAACTATAGCCAGCGTCAGCGGTACAATCAGGCGGCGGATCATCAAGGTGGTTTTCTCCGGCGAGGTCTAACGGTCCCCACATCTTCGCAACGCGACGCGCAATTTTCGCTTTGCTGCGTTTTACGATTGCTGCCGGGGCTTAACAACCCGGGGATTTTGGCAACAGCGCGGCACAGGACCGTATGCCGCCGATAATTACCCCATGAATCGAGCCCTTTAGGCTAAAAGTGATCGGTCAGGCTACCCAAATGGAAATCACAGCATGCCGCAATTCGACTTTCGCGCGCCCCGGCTGTTCGTCGATGCCTCCTTGCGCGCGGGAGAGACGGTCACGCTCATGCGCGACCAGAGCAATTATCTCGGCAACGTGCTCCATCTGTCGGGTGGCGACACCATCCTGGTCTTCAACGGGCGCGACGGCGAGTGGCAGGCGCAAATCTCTGGCCGCAAACGGCCGGACGCGCTCGCGATTCGCTCGCAGACGCGGCCGCAGGACCATCTGCCGGACCTCGCTTACGTCTTTGCGCCCTTAAAGCACGCCCGACTCGATTACATGGTGCAGAAGGCGGTCGAAATGGGCGCGGCTTCGCTGCAGCCGGTTCTGACCCGCTTCACGCAAGTGGCGCGCGTCAACACCGAACGGATGCGCGCCAATGTCATCGAGGCGGCGGAGCAGTGCGGCATCCTGAGCATCGCGAAGGTCGCCGAACCGCAGCCGCTCGAAGGTTTCCTCAACAAGCGCGCCTCCCAACGCCTGCTTGTCTTCTGCGACGAGGCAGCGGAAGTCGCAAATCCGTTGGATGCGCTCAAGTGCGGGCTCAACCCCTCGCATGGAATAGATGTCCTGATCGGCCCCGAAGGCGGATTTGCCGAGGAAGAACGCGCGGTCCTCAAGCGGCAGCCCGCGATTTTGACGCTTTCGCTGGGACCGCGGGTCCTGCGAGCCGATACCGCAGGCGTGGCGGCCCTGGCCCTGGTGCAGGCGGCGATCGGTGACTGGTCCGGTAATGCCCAAAGATAAGTAAAACGGGATAGGTAAACGGCTGGGCAGGTCGTTAAGACACTTGCCCGATCCCTGTCGAAACGCCGTGCCAGCCGTGCTAAGGCCAGCGCCAAATCGCTGATGGAACCCATTTTCGGGCATTTGGATACGAAATGACCACCGCCGCCGCCAACAATGCGACCGGAACCGCCGCCTGGGCGGACGCGCTGCTGTTGTCGTTTGCGCAGGCCGGCTACCGAAGGGCCGAGCCCGCGATCATCCAGCCGGCCGATCCGTTCCTCGACCTTTCGGGCGAGGACATCCGTAAAAGCCTTTACCTGACAACCGATCCTACCGGCGAAGAGCTGTGCCTACGTCCCGACCTCACCATTCCGGTGGCGCGGGACTATCTGGCGTCCGGCCGTGCCGGTCAGCCGACGGGGTTCAGCTATCTCGGGCCGGTGTTCCGCTATCGCGGCGGCCGAGGAAGCGAGTTCCTGCAGGCCGGCATCGAATCCTTCGGAAGGCCAGATCGCGCGGCGGCCGATGCCGAGATGCTCGCGCTGGCGCTGGAAGCCACGGCCGCGTTCGGACTGAGCAGCGTTGAAATCCGCACCGGCGACGTCGCGTTGTTCAACGCCCTGATTGACGCGCTTGGGCTCTATCCGGTCTGGCGGCGGCGGCTGGTCAAGGATTTCAACCGCAAGGTCAGCCTGATCCAGGACATCGAGCGACTGACGCTCGCAACCGCGCCCGGACGTAACGAATATGAAGGCGTGCTCGCGGCGCTGGCCGGCTCCGACCGCAAGGCCGCGCTCGCGCTCGTGACCGACTTGATGTCGATTGCAGGCGCCACCAATGTCGGCGGGCGCACGGTCGCCGAAATCGCCGATCGCTTCCTGGAACAGTCGACCTTGAAGGGCGGCGCGCTGCCGCGCGATGCGCTCGCCATCATCAAGCGCTTTCTCGCGATCACGGGCGATCCTGACGCTTCGGTGGCGCAACTGCGCGCGCTCGCCACCGACACCAGGCTCAACATCACTGCCGCCATCGACGAATTTGAAAGCCGCGTCGGCTTCATGGCCGCGCGCGGCATCGATATCAAGAGCACGCGCTTTTCCACCTCGTTCGGACGCGGGCTGGATTACTACACCGGCTTTGAATTCGAACTGCACAATAAGGGCGATGGCGTCGAACCCCTGGTCGCCGGCGGACGCTACGACGGATTGATGACCCAGCTCGGTTCGCGCACGCCGATCCCCGCCGTCGGGTTTTCGGTCTGGGTCGAAACCCTTATCGAAATCGGCCGCAGGCCGGGTGCGGCCGGCAAAAGCGGGGGCGCAGCATGAGCGCGCCCTTTGTTCTCGCGGTCCCCTCGAAGGGCCGCCTGCAGGAGAATGCCGAAGCCTTCTTCACGCGCGCAGGACTTGCGCTGGCGAAGCCGCGCGGCGCGCGTGACTATCGCGGCACCATCACCGGGCTCGACCATGTCGAGATCGCCTATCTATCGGCAAGCGAGATCGCCTCGCAATTGGCCCGCGGCGCGGTGCATCTTGGCGTCACTGGCGAGGACCTGGTACGCGAGAGCATTGCGGACGCCGACAAGCGCGTGCTGTTGATCGACAGTCTCGGCTTCGGCAGCGCCAATGTCGTGGTGGCGGTGCCGCAGGCATGGATCGACGTCCGCACCATGGCCGACCTCGACGACGTCGCCTCCGGCTTCCGCGAACAACACAACCGGCGGATGCGGGTCGCGACCAAATACATCAATCTGACCCGATCATTCTTCGCCTCCCACGGCGTCGTCGACTACCGCATCATCGAGAGCGCCGGTGCGACCGAGGGTGCACCTGCGGTCGGTACCGCCGAGATGATCGTCGATATCACAACGACCGGTGCGACGCTCGCCGCCAACGGCTTGAAGGTGCTCGATGACGGCGTGATCCTGCGCAGCCAGGCCAATCTGGTGGCCGCGCGCGACGCCGACTGGTCGAATGAGGCGCGCGAAGCCGCGCGTGTCATCCTCGACCACATCGCCGCGCGCGCCCGCGCCAGCAAATATCGCGAAGTCCGCACCCGCTTTGCCGGCTGCAACGATGCGTTGCTGAGCGAAGCGCACAACCGCTTCGGCGTGGTATCACCGTTCGGCGGACCGACCTCCTCGGGCATGGTCACGTTGCACTGCCCGCCCTCGCAGCTTTACGCGCTCGGCAGCTTCCTGCGCGCGCATGGCGCCGACACGGTGTCGGTGGCCTCGCTCGACTACGTGCTCGCCCGCGAAAACCCGATGTTTGCCAAGCTCGAGGCTTTCTTGCGACCGTAAGACTCGCGGCAATCGTGGCGACAAGGCGCCATGATTGCCATATGTTGCCCGTGAGGAAAGGTTGGAACCTGATCGATGAAGCTCGGTACGGATGTCTCCAGTCTGACGACCACCGCGGCCACGGCCGCGGCGCAGGGACTATCGATCGTCATTCCGGTTTATAACGAGGCGGCGGGGCTCACGGCTCTGCATCAGCGGATCAGGGATCTGGCGAGCGTGCTCCGGCGGCGCTACGGCCTTCCCTGCGAGGTCGTCTATGTCGACGACGGCAGCACCGATGCGACGCTCGCAATTGCCAATGGCCTCGCAGCGGATACGCTCGACGTGCAAGTGGTGTCGCTGTCGCGCAATTTCGGCAAGGAAGCGGCCCTGATGGCGGGGCTGGACCATGCAAGGCGGGGCGCCGTGCTGTTCATGGACGGCGACGGCCAGCATCCGCCGGCCCTGGTCGAACAACTGGTCGGTCACTGGGTCGATGGCGGCTATGATGTCGTCTATACCGCGAAAGCGCATCGCGAAAACGAATCCTTTCTGCGCCGCCTCGCGGTGCATGGCTTCTACGCCGTGATCAATTGGGGCGCGCGGCAGAAGATCCCCGAGGATGCCGGCGATTTCCGCCTGCTGTCGCCGCGCGCGGCAGCCGCGTTAAGGCAGCTTCCGGAGCGCAACCGCTTCTTCAAGGGACTGGCAAGCTGGATCGGCTTCCGTCAGGTCCGGGTCGACTACGAGCCCGCGCCGCGCACTCATGGCGTGACCACCTTCAACGCCGGCCGGCTGCTCGGACTTTCGATCGAAGGGCTGACGTCCTTCTCGGTCGCGCCACTGCGCTTTGCGAGCCTGCTCGGCGTGCTGCTCGCGTCGGTCGCCTTCCTGTTCGGTCTTTCGATCGTGTGGGAGGTCTGGACCACCGGAAAGCAGGTTCCCGGCTATCCGTCGCTGGTGGTCGGCCTGATGACGATCGGCGGCGTGCAGCTCATCATGATCGGCATTGTCGGAGAATATATCGGCAAGATCCTGTCGGAGCTTAAAGCGCGTCCAATCTATTTTGTGGCCGAGCATAGCGAGAAGCGGTCCGAGGCCGAGAAGGACGCCGGGCAAAGCGAACGGACCGCGGCCGAATGATCGATGCCGAGCCGTTGCGTCGGATCTGGCTGTGCGCCGACGATTACGGTATCAGCCCCGGCGTCAATCGCGGCATTCGCGAATTGATCGAGCACGGGCGTCTCAACGCGACATCCGTGATGGTAGTGGGCCCCGCCGTCGGACGCGACGAGGTCGCCGCATTGCAGGCCGCCATCGCCAAGAGTGCACGCTGCGCCATCGGGCTGCACGCGACATTGACCGCTCCCTTTCGTCCCCTGACAATGCATTTCCGCCCGCTCGACGGCGGCATGTTCCTGCACTTTCGCAAACTGTTGCGCTCAAGCCTGTGGCGGCGGCTCGATGCGGAGATCGTCCGCGCGGAAGTAGCGACGCAGCTCGCAGCCTTCCGCGGCATGTTCAACCGCGCACCGGATTTCGTCGACGGCCACCAGCATGTGCAGCTTTATCCGCAGCTACGCGACGGTTTTCTGGCGGCAGTGAAGGAAAAGGCGCCCGGCGCCTGGGTTCGCCAGGCAAGACGCAATCTGCCGCTTCGCCAACGGCTCGGTTCGCCCAAAGCGCTGTTGCTCGACTATCTCAGCACGCAATTTCGACGCCGTGCAGCGCAAGCCGGTGTCGCCTTTAACCCGGCATTCTCCGGCGCCTACGATTATTCGCGCGAGCCCGACTATGGCGCGCTGATGCGAGCGTTTCTCGACCGGCTGCCAGAGGACGGCGTCGTCATGTGCCATCCGGGATTCGTCGATGAGATCCTCGTCGGCCTCGACCCGCTCACTGCCACGCGCGAAACCGAATTCGCCTATCTCGCCGGCGAGGATTTCCCCCGTCTCCTGGCCGCGAATAAAGTTACGTTGACCTGACATTGCTCAAGAAAGCGGCCGCGCGTTTTGACGCATACCGAAATTTAATCCCTGCGCGTACTACCTGCGACACAAAGTCCCCTTACATTCCTGCCGCGCTTTCCGAACTTCGGAAACCGGACCAGCAGGAGGACCGCCATGACCCCGCAAGAACGCCAATTGGTTGATGATCTGTTCGACCGGCTTTCCAAAGTGGAGAGTGCGCCGCGCGATCCCGATGCAAGCAACGCCATCGCGCAAGGTTTGCGGAACGCCCCCAACGCCGTCTATGCGCTGGTGCAAACCGTGCTGCTGCAGGACGAAGCGCTTAAGCGTGCCGACAGCCGCATCCAGGAACTGGAGCAGGCCCGCGCACCGGAGCAAAGTCAGTCCGGAGGGTTCCTCGATTCGATGCGCGACACGATCTTCGGGCAAAGCCAACCGCACGGTTCGGTGCCCAACGTCCCCCCGCCGCAGACGCACGATCGTCCGGTGTGGAACAGCGGCCAAGTGCTGCAGCAGTCGCAATCGCCGGGACAGTATGATCAAGGCTCCTATGGACAGGGCTCCTATGGACAGGGCTCTTATGGACAGGGTTATGGCCAAGGCCCGTCCACGCAGCCATATGGTGGCCCCCAAGCGCCCTTCGGTGGTGGCGGCGGCTCGTTCCTGGGAACCGCGGCGGCCGCGGCGGCCGGAATGGTCGGCGGATCGTTGCTGCTCAATGGCATCCGCTCGATGATGGGCGGCCACCGCTTTGGCGTCGCCGATGCCGGCGCAATCGGCGATAAACCCTCAAGCCCCTGGAGCGATCAATCCGGCAGCACGCTGGCGCGCGATGCGGGAATCAACGACATCGGTTCAGCCTCTCAGCGTGACGATGACGGCTCCTCCGCTTCTCGCGCGGGACTGCTCGATCAGGCGTCGAACGACGATGATTCGGATGGGTTTGACGACGATGGTGGCGGCGACGATGACGGTGGCGACTACGCCTGAGCGGTTTGGATTCTGCTAAACAAAACGGCCGCCCGATGAGGCCGCCGCTTTGGTGTGCGCCTTGGGCCGATCAGATGACGACGACCTTGGCGCCGACGCTGACGCGGCCGTAGAGATCGATCACGTCATCGTTGCGCATCCGGATGCAGCCCGACGACACGTTGGTGCCGATAGTCCAGGGCTCGTTGGAGCCGTGGATGCGGTAGAGCGACGAGCCCAGATACATCGCGCGCGCGCCGAGCGGATTTTGCGGGCCGCCTTCCATGTGGCGCGGCAAATCCGGCCGGCGGGCCAGCATTTCCGCCGGCGGCGTCCAGTCGGGCCATTCCTTCTTCGCCGAGATCGCCTTGACGCCCGACCAGGTGAAGCCGGGACGTCCGACACCGATGCCATAGCGCAGCGCCTTGCCGCTGCCCTGCACCAGATACAGGAACTTGTTGGGGGTATCGACGACGATAGTGCCGGCGCTTTCCTTGCCGGTGTAGTCGACCACTTGCTTTTCATATTTCGGATCGAAAGGGCGCTGCGCCGGTTCGCTCATCTCCTGCTGGCGCATCATTCCCTGCTGCGGATCCATCGGCGGCAGCACCTCGCGCGGCGATCCGTAGTAAGGCTGCTGTTGATAGACGCCCTGCTGTTGATAGGACTGGCCCTGCGAGCCGCTATCACCGAACAGAAATTCGATGAACCCGCCGCCCATGTTGGAGGCCGTTCGTACCGGCGTCGGCTGCGCGGGCTGGCTGGCGTAGATCACGGCGGGCTCGCGCATCGCCGCGGCATCGATTGCGGCCGCGTCGTCAATTCCCGCGCCAAGCAAGGAAGCGCCGCCAACCAGCGCCAGGGACACTGTTTTGAACATCGACGTACTCTGTACTGTTTCGTCTTGAACTGTTCGTGTTGGGAGCGCCAATCGGCGCTCTTGCACGGCCCCAATTAAAATCAAAACCTGATCGGTTTGGTAAACGGAACAGGCGTTTCGATTCACCACATCGTCAATTGGCCGCGGATTTGCCTGGTAGCGTTTATTTTCGGTGAACGCCGACAACGCATGGTTAATGCTTTGCACGTCGCGGCCGCGTGCGCGTGCACAGCAGTTCCCGGCGTGAACTCCATGTTAAATCGCACCGGTCTAAGACTCGCGAGAGGCGACGTTGGGAGAAGAATTTCATGCCGGTCCATCGCAAGCGTTTTCGTATTGAAGAAGCCTTTGCCGGCACCCTGCCGGCGCCTGAAATCGCGGACGGCGTCGATATCGGCCCGCTGCACAGCGAGATCATGGCCGAGCTGCGCGCGATCCGCGCCCAGATGGCTGGCAGCGCCGCTAGCGGCTTGATGCCGGCTGCCGGCGATCCATCGGCTTTGCGCCAAATCGCCGAGACCCAGGCGATGCTGGAAACCTACCGCGCCCAGATCGAGCAATGCGAGAAGCTCAAGGTCGAGCTCGACCTGATCCACGACGCGATCAGCCGCACCAAGCGCGAGATCGCGGTTCTGCATGGCAAGAGTTTCAACGGCGAGGAAATGGCCAAGGTCAATGGCGAGCTCGGGGCCGTGGTGGGCGGCACCGAACAGGCGACACAGCAGATTCTCGAGGCGACCGAGGCGATCGACCAGGCTGCCACGGCGCTGTCCAAGAACATCTCGCCCGATCAGCAAAAGCTGCTCAGCGAGGACATCCAGGAGCGTGTCGTCGCGATCTTCGAGGCCTGCAACTTCCAGGATCTGACGGGTCAGCGCATCAGCAAGGTCATGACCACGATGAAATTCATCGAAAACCACATCAACGTGATGATGGATATCTGGGGTGGCGTTGACGCGATCAAGTCGCATGCGCCGCCGATCGTCGATACCCGGGAGGGCGACGCGCGGCTGTTGAACGGACCCAAGCTGGAAGGCGACGTCGGTCACGCCTCGCAGGACGACATCGACGCCCTGTTCGATTAGATTTCCGCGATCGAGCAATGCGAAAACGCCGGCACGATGCCGGCGTTTTCGTTTTCAGCGTTAAGTGCGGAAGGGATCGCGGATCAGGCGCGGGATCCGCAGCGGACATAAACCATGTTGCCGTAGCGGGTCGCGGCATCCTTGTCCACGAAGCGGGTGATCAGCACGCGTCCGTCGAACGAAACGATCTCGCGATCCTGCTCGCCACCGGCGGGGCCGGGCGGACCGATAAAGTTCTTGCCGCTCTGGCTGCCTTTCAAGCGTAATTCCTGAGGCGTCGCCTGGTCGGCCAGATGCATGATCACGCCGCCGGACTGACCGGCTCCGATCACGTAGGGCTGCTTGCACTGGGCCACCGCGGCTTTTTCGGTGCGCGCGCGGTCGGCCGGATTCTGGAATGAGGCGAGACCCCAGCGGCCGACGATCTCGTCGGATCGGATGGTGGCCGGCACGTCGGGCGCCACGCCGGGTTCAGGCGCAACCGACGGGGACGATGACAGGCTGAAGCTGCCGCACCCCCCCAGGAATATCGTTAGCGCAAAGACGAGCCCCAGATTGGCCATCGTCCGTGCAGCAGGTGAACTGAGCATGCTATCCCCCGAGCAAATTCCTGGCCGCCCCCATCCTGCAGCCAACCGCAAAAATGCAGTCGGAGCAATGATGTCCCGCAAATTACGCCGCTGTTCCGATTCCGTTTCCGAGAGCATCCTATATCGGCCTCTCCAAGGCCTTAACCACTTTGCTTGACAGGGCCGGCGCCAAGCCATATTTCCGGAACGCACAATTAGCACTCTAAGACTGCGATTGCTAAGGGTGTGAGCCATTTCGACCCATGACGGTGTCGGAACCGGCCGCATTCCTCTCATCCGATCAGACAACCGAGCCTCCAAAGGGAAACGTCATGGCTAAATCCAGATTTCGTCCGCTGCATGACCGCGTCGTGGTCAAGCGCATCGACGCCGAAGAAAAGTCCAAGGGCGGCATCATCATTCCCGATACCGCCAAGGAAAAGCCGTCGCAGGGCGAAATCACCGCAGTCGGTCCAGGCGGCCGCGACGAAAGCGGCGAGCTGATCCCGATCGACGTCAAGATCGGCGACCGCGTGCTGTTCGGTAAATGGTCAGGAACCGAAGTCAAGCTCGACGGCGAGGAACTCCTGATCATGAAGGAGTCCGACATCATGGGCGTGCTCGCCTAAGCCAACAAGCCCGAACATTTTCTTCTGTCATGCCCGGACTTGATCCGGGCACCCATCAAATCTTCGAAGGGATGGATTGCCGGGTCAAGCCCGGCAATGACGGTCAAGAAGCGTTCATCCCATCCAATTATCAGGAGCACAAAAAATGGCTGCCAAGGACGTGAAATTTGCCGGCGACGCGCGCGAGCGCATGCTGCGTGGCGTCGATATTCTCGCCAATGCCGTCAAGGTGACGCTCGGCCCCAAGGGCCGCAACGTCGTCATTGAAAAGAGCTTCGGCGCCCCGCGCATCACCAAGGACGGCGTCACCGTCGCCAAGGAGATCGAGCTCGACGACAAGTTCGAGAACATGGGCGCGCAGATGGTGCGCGAGGTCGCCTCCAAGACCAACGACACCGCCGGCGACGGCACCACCACCGCAACCGTGCTCGCGGCTGCGATCGTTCGTGAAGGCGCCAAGTCGGTCGCCGCCGGCATGAACCCGATGGACCTCAAGCGCGGCATCGATATTGCAGTCCATGCCGTGGTCAAGGATCTCGAAAAGCGCGCCAAGCCGGTCGCCTCTTCCTCCGAAGTGGCACAGGTCGGCACCATCTCGGCCAATGGCGACGCTGCGATCGGCAAGATGATCGCGCAGGCGATGCAGAAGGTCGGCAATGAGGGGGTCATCACCGTCGAAGAGAACAAGTCGCTGGAGACCGAAGTCGACATCGTCGAAGGCATGAAGTTCGACCGCGGCTATCTGTCGCCCTATTTCGTCACCAACGCCGAGAAGATGACCGCCGAGCTCGAGGACGTCTATGTGCTGCTGCACGAAAAGAAGCTGTCCGGCCTGCAGGCGATGCTGCCGGTGCTCGAGGCCGTGGTGCAGTCGGGCCGCCCGCTATTGATCATCGCCGAGGACGTCGAAGGCGAAGCCCTGGCGACGCTGGTCGTCAATCGCCTGCGCGGCGGGTTGAAGGTCGCGGCCGTCAAGGCACCCGGCTTCGGCGATCGCCGCAAGGCGATGCTGGAGGACATCGCGGTTCTGACCGGCGGTCAACTGATCTCCGACGAGCTCGGCATGAAGCTCGAAAGCGTCACGATCAACATGCTCGGCCGCGCCCGCAAGGTCGTGATCGACAAGGAGAACACCACGATCGTCAACGGCGCCGGCAAGAAAAAGGACATCGAAGCCCGCGTGACGCAGATCAAGTCGCAGATCGAGGAGACCACCTCGGACTACGATCGCGAAAAGCTGCAGGAGCGCCTCGCCAAGCTTGCCGGCGGCGTCGCGGTGATCCGTGTTGGCGGCGCGACCGAAGTCGAGGTCAAGGAGAAGAAGGATCGCGTCGAGGACGCGCTGAACGCCACCCGCGCAGCCGTGCAGGAAGGCATCGTGCCGGGCGGCGGCGTCGCGCTGCTGCGCGCCAAGAAGGCGGTCGGCCGCATCCACAACGAGAATTCCGACGTGCAGGCCGGCATTAATATCGTGCTGAAAGCGCTGGAAGCTCCGGTGCGCCAGATCTCCGAGAATGCCGGGGTCGAAGGCTCGATCGTGGTCGGCAAGATTCTCGAGGACAAGTCGGAGACGTTCGGTTTTGACGCCCAGACCGAGGAGTATGTCGACATGGTCGCCAAGGGCATCATCGATCCGGCGAAAGTAGTGCGGACCGCGCTGCAGGACGCCGCTTCGGTCGCCGGCCTGTTGGTGACGACCGAAGCCATGGTTGCCGAATTGCCGAAGGAACCGGCGGCGCCGATGCCTGGCGGGGGTGGCGGCATGGGCGGCATGGGCTTCTAGGGCCGGTCCGTTCGTTGACGGAGTGACGAAGGCCGCCTCCCGGCGGCCTTCTTTTTTTGGCTGACCGTTCGCAGCTTTCCAATTCAATCGCCGCCAAAAAAGCACTACGGTGAAAGCCAAACCTGGCCGACCCAAGGAATTTCATATGCGCGCGCTTTTGTTCTGCCTGGCCGCTCTGATCACGGCCACGCCGGAGTTCGGCTTCGCTGAACCAATGAAGCTGTCCCCGAAGGCAGCACCTGCTGCGAACGAGACCCGATATTTCACGGCGATCGACGGGCTGATGGGCGGCAGTGCCGACGTCATCCTGAAAGAGACAAGGCAGGGCAAGGCCGTCACGTCAGCGCTGCTTGATGTCTGCTACCCGGTCGAAAAAGGCTCCGATCGCAAGGACCGTTTCGTCGCCAATCTCGCTGTCAGCGGTCAGACCATGACCGGAACCACGCAGAGCATCGGCGCCAAATTGCCGGTCACGATCAAACTGACACGCAAGCCGACCGGCGACACGTTTGAATTCAGGGGCCAGATCACGGTCGGCGAGGCCGTGACCGAAGTGGCTTCAAGCGACAATTCCGATCTGTCCGAAAAGGAATTTCAGGACAATCAAACGACCGATGACGGCATCGCAACGGCGCCTAAGGATTTTACCGAAGTTTCTCCGGAATCGGTCGGCGTGCGGGTGAAACTCGATGCAGCGCTGGAATTCCTGAAGGGATTGAAGGGCCAAGACGTCGAGGTCGCGCTCGGCAGTCTCGCCGTTTCCTGCGATGCACTGCGCGCCGGCGAGCAGACCATCACCATGGCCGTGGATCCGGAGCGCGCCGCGGCGCTGATTGCGAAGGCGAGGTCGCAAACGGGCGTCAGCGCAGCCGGCTGGACCACGGGCGTCGTCGAAATGGACCGCGCCGTCCGTTTCGCGGCCGCCGACTGGCGCGACGGCGAGAAGCTCAACAGGGACAAGCTCGCATCCGCGGTTTCCGCAGTGCTTGCCAGGAGGCTTTCGGCAAAAGCCGTATCATCGGCTTGGAACGCCACGACCGGAAAACTGAAACTGACGTTCAAGCGGCCGAACCAGCTTGTTCCCGCGCTCGAGCTCACCGATACGATCGAGGTCACTGGCCTGGTGTCGGCGGACAAGCCCGGCGCGTCGGATAAACTGATGCTGTGGATCGGCAGTCCCGTCATCACCACGGCAGATGAATCCGCAGGCCCGAGGCTGTCATTGTCCGACGAGTCCTCAGGCGAAGAGGAAGGCGACCAAAAAGACGACAACGGCTCGGTCGACGCACTGGCCAAGGAACTCAAGGGCCAGCGCTGGGATGCGGACAAATCGATCTGGAAATAGGCTGAAGCTCGTCTTCGCAGCTTCAATTGGTGTCGAGGCGGAATCGCAGTGTCTTGGTGCCGACGAACGACACGAAATCGCCCTGCCGCTTCCAGTTGGTGGCCTCGCCCAATGCCGCGACCAGTTCATCGTCGGCCTGCGCCCGGGCCGGCGGACAGGCGCGATCCTCCAAGGGACCCGCGACAAAGATCACCGTATTGCCGGCAACCGAGAACTGGCCCTTGCCGCCCTTGCACCACAGCTCAAGCACCGCCTCGCCGTTGTCGCCGATTTCCACGTTCGGCAACCGTTTCGATCCGGGCTGACGCGCCACGTCCATCGTCATCGCCATCCCGAACGGAAAACCATCATCCGCCCGGGCCGGGCCGATATCCGGAGCCGCCGTTAGCAACACCAGCGAAACGGCTAGCCGTTTCGCGCCAAGTCTTCCCGAAACCATGCGACCTCTCGGAATCTCTGTAACCACTCAACGCGCAGCGCGTCGTTCTATTGGACGAATATGACATTGGCCAGATTCGTTCTCGAATAAATCTCACTTGAAAAAGCAAACCCCCGCAGAGCCGTCGGGCTCGCGGGGATTTTGGTCGGTGGCGTTAGAGCCGATCTTACTTCAAGACCATCAAAGTGAAGGGATAGACATAAGCCTGCAGCATGACGAAGAGGCCGACGAGACAGGCCAGCGCGATCGAATGCTTGAACACGAAGCGCAAAATCGTGCCCTCATGTCCATACCAATTGGTCGCGGTGGAGGCGACGACGATCGACTGCGCGTCGATCATCTTGCCCATCACGCCGCCGGACGAGTTGGCGGCGGCCATCAGGACTGACGAAAGACCTAGCTGCTCGGAGGTGATCTTCTGCAGATTGCCGAACAGAATGTTCGAGGCGGTATCCGAGCCGGTCAGCGCCACGCCCAACCAGCCGAGCAGCGTGCCGAAGAAGGGATACAGCACGCCGGTTGCGGCAAACGCCAGACCGAGCGTCGCATCGACGCCCGACAGCCGGGTCAAGGTGCCGATTGCCAGCATCGCCGAAATCGTGATCAGCGAAATCGCGCACAGCTTGATGGTGCGGCCATATTCCGCGATCATTCTGGCCGGCGAAAAGCCCGCCAGGAAGCCGGAGATGATCGCGGCGATCAACATGCCCGTTCCGGTAAACGACAGGTAGGTAAAGGCAAATACGGCACCTTCCGGCGTCGGCTTCGCCGCCACCGGCGGCACCTTGTTGATCATGTTGTGCAGATCGGGAACCGGATAGTTCCAGGTGAAGATCGAATTCGCCCAGGTCTTGAACCCGCCGGTGCCCCAGACCAGCATCACGATGCAGACGATGATCCACGGCAGCAGGGCGCTCCAGAGCTCGCTTTGCGTCAAGGTTGTCTTGTCCATCAGCTTCGGCGCCGTCATCGTCGCCGCCGATTCGTCCTGGCCGCGCAACGCCGGCGACAGCCAGAGCTGCCTCGGTTGCCAGACCTTGAGGAACAGGATGAGGCAGCCCATCGAGATCAGCGAGGCCCCGATGTCGACGATCCAGGGATTGATGTAGTTCGAGATCACGAATTGCGGGATCGCGAACGACACGCCGGTCACGAGAATGGCCGGCCAGATATCCTTCATGCCCTTCCAGCCGGCGAACGCCCACACCACCCAGAACGGGACGATCAGCGAGAACACCGGCAATTGCCGCCCGACCATCGCGCCGAGGATATAGGGATCAAGCCCGGTCACCGTGGCGAGGCCTTGGATCGGCGTGCCGAGCGCACCGTAGGCGACGGGGGCGGTATTGGCGATGAGCGAGAGACCGGATGCTGCAAGCGGCGAAAACCCGAGACCGATCAAAACCGCGCCTGTTACGGCGACCGGTGTACCAAATCCCGAAGCGCCCTCGAAGAACGCGCCGAAGGAAAATGCAATCAGCAATAGTTGCAGACGACGATCTTCGGTGACGCCGCCGACGGCGCGTTTCAGTAATTCGAATTGGCCCGTTGCAACCGTGAGCTGGTACAGAAAGATGACATTCAGCACGATCCAGCCAATCGGGAAGAACCCGGCAACGATGCCGAGCAGCGACGCGCGGATCGACATCCCCGCCGGCATCGTGAAGACAAAGATCGCGATCAGATTCGTCAAGATCACGGCAACAATCGCCGCGATATGCGCCTTGACCTTGCCGCTGGCGATCAGCACCAGCAACGTGACCACCGGGATCGCTGCGGCGACCGTCGACAGCGCTGGGTTGCCGAGCGGATTATAGACTTGATTCCACATTGCGGTTCCTCCCCACGCAACCATCGGGCGCGCGACCAGCGTGGACGGTCGGCGTGCCTGACGCGATCGCGGGGGCGCCTATGCAGTACGCGGGATGTGCCCACAAACTCGGCAAATGCCAAAGTCCGCTCACAACCTCGCGAATTTGAAAAGCGTCCCCGCCCCTCGCCGTTGCCCCCATGCTAGGGTCTAGTCCGCGGCCGGGACAAGCCGAGCCGCATCATGATACTTGCGACTTTAGTCTAAGTTCGCGCAATTCCCGTATTTCCTCAGGCCCTTAGGGCAACCCTTCCAGGAGCGACAATCTGTGAACAACATCCGCGCGACGCTCGCGACCGTTTGGCGGATCGCGGCACCCTATTTCCGTTCCGAGGACAGATTGGCCGGCTGGACGCTGCTCGCGGCGGTGATCGTCATTGAGCTCTCCCTGGTCGGAATCGATGTTCTGCTGAACCAGTGGCGCAACCGCTTTTACAATGCGTTGCAGGAGAGGAATTGGGACACTTTCGTCTTCGAAATCGGCATATTTTGCATTCTGGCGGCGAGCAATGTCGTGTTTGTCGTCTATCAGCTTTATCTCAATCAGTGGCTTCAGATCCGCTGGCGGCGCTGGATGACCAGCCGCTATCTCGGCGAATGGCTTCACGACGCCAACCACTATCGCGTGCAGCTCCACGGTGATTCGGCCGACAACCCGGACCAACGCATCACCGACGACGTGAAACTGTTCGTCGAGCGAACGCTGGATATTGGGGTCGGATTGCTGAGTGCAGTGGTGACGCTGGTGTCTTTTGTCTTCATCCTGTGGGGTCTCTCTGCGGCGGCCCCGCTGCATATTTTCGGAAGCGAGTTCGCAATCCCCGGTTATCTCGTATGGGGTGCGCTGATCTACGCCGTCTTTGGAACGGCGCTGACGCAATGGATCGGCTCACCGCTGGTCAATCTCGACTTTCACCAGCAACGCCTCGAGGCTGATTTTCGCTTCAACCTGGTCCGGGTACGCGAGAATTCCGAACAGATCGCGCTATTGGCCGGCGAGAGCGCCGAACGGCAGCGGCTTTCGGAACGCTTCGGGCGTGTCGTCGACAACTGGTACGCCATCATGAGCCGGACCAAGCGGCTGACGGCGTTCACCAGAAGCTACTCTCAGGCCGCGGTTATTTTCCCCTACGTTCTAGTGGCGCCGGCTTATTTTGCCGACAAGATCCAACTTGGCGGCATGATGCAGACGGGGTCGGCGTTCGACAGCGTTCAAACCGCGCTGTCGTTCTTCGTTTCAATTTATCGCACGATGGCGGAATGGCAGGCAGTTGTCGCGCGTCTTGACGGATTTGAGATGGCCATCGCCAGCGCCAGGGCCGATGCGACCGGGCCCGGTTCGATCGTTGCCGTGACCTCAGCCGGCAGTAACAGCATCGATCTGCGACAGCTTCTGATCAGGCTGCCCAATGGAACGCCGCTGGTCGCAGCGGACGACTTTAGCATTCACAGCCACGAACGCATCCTTGTCACTGGTCCTTCCGGTGCCGGCAAGTCGACCCTGTTCCGCGCTATCGCCGGCGTCTGGCCGTTCGGAAGCGGATCGGTGGCCGTGCCGGCCAAAACCACACTGATGATGCTGCCGCAGCGGCCGTATTTTCCGGTGGGGCCGTTGCAGGACGCGATCGCCTATCCCGCACCTGGCGGCGCGTTCAGTGCGGGGCGCGTCAACGATGCGCTGACCTCGGTAGGCTTACCGCTGCTTACGGAGCGGCTGGATGAGGAGGCGCACTGGAACCGGATGCTCTCGCTCGGCGAACAACAGCGCCTCGGGCTCGCGCGGGCGCTGTTGCACGCCCCGCAATATCTGTTCCTCGACGAGGCCACTGCATCGCTCGATGAGACGTCGGAGGCCGCCCTCTACCGGCTCCTTGAGGAGAAATTGCCTGACACCACTATCGTCTCGATCGGGCATCACTCGACCTTGACTGCCTTCCACCAGCGCAATGTGGTGCTTGTTCGCGAAGGCGACCGGTTTGCGCTGCAAAACCG
>Ga0209473_1000633_pt1 | contig 20484 bp, 19 predicted proteins | sample GraSoiAngelo_133_FD_185890 | JGI IMG/M metagenome (GOLD analysis project Ga0209473, IMG submission 185890) | Grasslands soil microbial communities from the Angelo Coastal Reserve, California, USA - 14_0929_05_20cm (SPAdes) (version 2) | ecosystem: Environmental > Terrestrial > Soil > Grasslands ...
AGGCTGCCGAAGAAGTTCGCAAGCGTCCTGACGGGCCGGCCGCGGTGCAGCGTGACGCGCTCGAGCACGCGGATGCCGTGGCCCGAGCAGAACGACTCGAAGTCCGCGATCGTAAAGAGATGCACGTTGGGCGTGTTGTACCACTCGTAGGGCAGCTCGGCGGACACCGGCATTCTTCCAAGGGCGATCTGCAGCCGCAGGTCCCAGCGCCCGAAGTTCGGGAACGAGACGATCGCCTCGCGCCCGACGCGCAGCATCTCGAGCAGGATCTCCTCGGTGCGGCGCACTGCCTGCAGCGTCTGCGACAGGATCACGCAATCGAAAGACCCGGCGTCGAAACCCGCGAGACCCCGCTCCAGATCGCTCTGGATGACGTTCACGCCGTTTTTCACGCAGGCGAGCACGTTGGCGTCGGCGATGTCGATTCCGTAGCCGCGGGCGTTGCGGGTTTGCTTCAGGTATTTCAGCAGCAGGCCGTCTCCGCAGCCGAGGTCGAGAACGGTCGAATCCGGCCTGACCCAGGCGGCGATCGCCTGGAAATCGGAGCGGCCCGAAAGGGCGCCTTCTTCCTGCCCGGTCATACGCGCTCGAAGACGCCGTCGAAATAAGCGCGCACAAGCGCGTGGTAGCGTGCGTCGTCGAGCAGGAACGCATCGTGCCCGTGCGGCGCGTCGATCTCCGCGTAGGACACGTCGCAGCGGTTGTCGAGGAGCGCCTTGACGATCTCTCGCGCGCGCGACGGCGCGAAACGCCAGTCCGAGGTGAACGACACCACCAGAAACCGGGCGCGTGCGGCGGCGAGCGCCCGCGACAGATCGTCGCCGTGCGCGGCTGCCGGGTCGAAATAGTCGAGCGCGCGCGTGATCAGCAGATAGGTGTTGGCGTCGAAATACTCGGAGAACTTGTCGCCCTGGTGGCGTAGGTAGGACTCGATCTCGAAATCGACGTCGAAGTGGAACTGAATCGAGTCCGCGCGGAGTGCTCTGCCGAATTTCTCCATCATCGCGTCATCGGACAGGTACGTGATGTGGCCGATCATGCGCGCAAGACGCAGGCCCCGGCGCGGCACCACGCCGTGCTCGTAGTAGTCGCCGCCGTGGAAATCCGGGTCCGTGGTGATCGCCTGGCGCGCCACCTCGTTGAAGGCGATGTTCTGCGCCGAGAGCTTGGGCGCGGCCGCGACGACGATGGCGTTGCGGATGCGATCCGGATAGCTGATCGTCCATTGCAGCGCCTGCATCGCGCCGAGGCTCCCTCCCATCACGGCGGCGAAGGAAGCGATGCCCAGCCGGTCGGCGAGCCTCGCCTGCGCGTCCACCCAGTCCTCGACCGTGACGACGGGGAACGAGGAGCCGTAGGGCTTCCCGGATTTGGGATCGATGCTCTTCGGGCCGGTCGAGCCGAAGCAGCCGCCGACGTTGTTCACCCCGACGACGAAGAACTTCTCGGTGTCCACCGGCTTGCCGGGCCCGATCATGTTGTCCCACCAGCCGAGGCTGTCCGGGTCGTCGGCGTAGTAGCCGGCCACGTGGTGCGCCGCGTTGAGAGCGTGGCAGGCGAGCACGGCGTTCGATCTCGCCGCGTTCAACGTCCCGTAGGTCTCGTAGACGAGATCGTACGAATCCAGAACCGCGCCGCTGCGAAAGCGGAGCGGTTCGGTGAAGCTCAGCGTTTGCGGCCTGACCGCGCCGACCGATCGCGGCTCTGTCCCGTCTCTTGGCGCCATAAATAAAAAACCCGCTTAGCCTGCCTGCTAAACGGGTCGCCCTCGCTTTAGCAATATTTGTTTGTCGCCCGCCGATCGGCGGGCGGCGCCTGCAAGCTGATGATCAAATCGGCGCGAAGGAAGAACTTACCTCAGCGCGGCCGCGGCGTCAATTCCCCGGAGACGCTTTCAACCGGAGTTTGCGCTGCTGCCAGCGCTCGCGGCGCACGCGCTTGCGGCCCATTTTCTGCCGGTGAAGCTCGATCAGGTGAGCGCGCATCTTGGCGAGGACGAAATCGCGCACGTCGGCAGGCATCTGGGCCGCCTCGCGCTCGAAGCGCGGAACGACGGTTCCCGAATCGAATTTTCCGTCGCGCACCAGGATCGGCGCCTGCCCGACCCCGACGTCCATGCCCTCGCCGTGATCCACGCCGTCGTGGTAGAAGCCCTCGGGATCGCTCCAGACCAGGGCGCGCTCGTTCAACTCGACGTCGTAGCACAGCTGGAATCGGACGAAAGCCCCGCCCGGATCCTGCCAGATGAACAGGTCGAAGTAATCGCTCTCGAACCAGCGGCGCTTGAGCGTGGGGTTGTTCTGCTCGACGACGAGAACTTCTCGCAGCATCGCTCTACAGGGGGAGGGTCGCCGGCCGCAACTCAGGCGTTGAGCTTGGCGAGCAATGCGCGCGCCCTTCCGGGGTCGAGCGCGCGGTAGACGCGCGCGGCCGGCTCCTCGACCTCCCGGACCCGGGTCCGCAGGACCTGTTGCTTGATCGCGAGCAGCTGCGCCGGATGCATCGAAAACTCGCGCAGCCCGAAGCCGAGCAGCAGACGCGTCATGGCCGCATCGCCCGCCATTTCCCCGCACACGGCCACCGGAGTCTTGGCGCGCTTCGCGCTGCGGATGGTCTGCGCGATGAGCTGCAGCACCGCCGGGTGCAGCGGGTCGTACAGGTGCGCCACCGTATCGTCAGTGCGATCGATCGCGAGCGTGTACTGGATCAGATCGTTGGTGCCGATCGAAAGAAAATCCAGCTTGCTGATGAAATATCTCAGGGACAGCGCCGCGGCCGGCACCTCGATCATGCCGCCGATCTGTATGCGCCGGTCGTACGGGACCTTTTGGTCGTCCAGCATTTCCTTCGCCTGCCGCACGGCGGCGAGCGTCTGTTCGACCTCGTGCGCGTGGGCGAGCATCGGAATGAGCAGGCGTACCTTTCCGTAGCGGGAGGCGCGCAGGATCGCGCGGAGCTGGGTCAGGAACATCTGCGGCTCGGCGAGACAGAAGCGTATCGCGCGCAGGCCGAGCGCCGGATTGGGGCCGCCCCGGTCGGCGCCGTTGATGCTCTTGTCGGCTCCGAGGTCGAGCGTCCTGATCGTGACCGGCCGGCCGTGCATCGCGTCGGCGACCTCCCGATAGGCCTCGAACTGCTCGTCTTCCGAAGGCAGATCGTCCCGGTTGAGGAACAGGAACTCGCTGCGGAAGAGGCCGATTCCTGCGGCACCGGCTTCGTTGGCCTCCTTCACGTCCTGCGGCAGCTCGATATTGGCCTGAAGGTCGACCGTGACCCCGTCCATCGTGGCCGAGCGCGCGGTGCGCAGGCGCTTCAGCTTCTGCCGCTCGGCTTCGATTTCGCCCCGCAGCCGCCGATATTCCTCGAGCACCCGCGCGCCGGGATTGACGATCAGCACGCCTTCGCGGCCGTCGACGATCACGAGCTCGTTCTCCCAGATCATGCTGCGCGCGTGATGCAGGCCCACGATCGCGGGGATGTTGAGGCTCCGCGCGACGATGGCCGTGTGGGAGGTGACCCCGCCCAAGTCGGTCACGAAGCCCGCATACTGGTGCTGCTTGAACAGAATCATGTCCCCCGGCGACAGGTCGTGCGCCACCACGATCAGCTCCTTCTCGCTCGAGGGCTCGGCGGGCGCGTGCCCCGTGCCGAGCATCGCCTTCAGCACGCGCTCGACCACCTGCACGATGTCTTGCTTGCGCTCGCGCAGGTACGGATCGTCCATCTCGTCGAACTGCGCGACGAGGTAGTCCATCTGCAGCATCAGCGCCCATTCGGCGTTGCAGCGACGGCTGCCGATGAGCTCGCGCGGGACAACGGAGAGATTGGAATCGTTGAGCAGCATTGCGTGCAGGCTGAGTATCGCCTTCATCTCCGCCGGGGCCCCGGCGGGCACGCTCGTCTGCAACGCGGCAAGCTCGCCCCGGACCTGCGCGATCGCGCGGTCGAAGCGCGCGATCTCCGCCTCGATTCCCTGCGGTGCGATCTCGTAGTGGGCGACTTCCAGGCGCGCGGTCGAGACGAGGTGCGCGTGGCCGATCGCGATCCCTCCGGCGACCCCCGCCCCGTGCAGGGTGAAGCTCGCGCCGGTCGCCATGGAATTCTCGCCCGGTTTCACCGAAACTTACTCCTCTTCCCCGAAGCGCTCGGCGATGAGGCGAACCACCGCGGCGAGCGCGCTTTCCGCGTCCTCGCCGTCGGCTTCGATGACGACGCGGCTGCCCTTGCCTGCGGCGAGCATCATGACGCCCATGATGCTTTTTGCGTTCACGCGCCGGCCGTTGCGCAACAGCCACACCTCCGCGGCGAAATTCCCGGCGAGCTGCGTGAGCTTCGCGGCGGCGCGCGCGTGCAGTCCCAGCTTGTTGACGATTTCAGCTTCGGCTCGCGGCATTGCACGCGTCCGAATTCAGCTGGACCACGCCGTCCCGCCCGCCGCTCATCGCCTTGTCGACCACCGCGGCGAGCGGCTCGTCGCGATAGGTGAGCGCCCGTATCAGCATGGGGAGGCTCGCCCCCGACAGGCCTTCGACCTTGCCGGGCTCGAGCAGGCGCGTAGCGATGTTCGAAGGCGTCGCGCCCAGGATGTCGGTGAGCACCAGCACCCCGTCGCCAGCGTCGAGCTGGCGCACGAGCTCCTGGGCATGGGGCAGGATCGCGTCCGGACGGTCGTGGACGGTCACGCCGAGCTGCTGCACCTGCAGCGGCCGCTTGCCGAGCACGTGGCTCGCGCCGTGGATGAGCGCCTCGCCCAGGGCGCCGTGCGCGACGATGAGAACTCCGACCATGATTCCGGTGTCCGAAGTGACCGAGCTCCGGCCCAGTCTAAACGACCGCCGGAACGATCAAAGCCCTATTCTGCAGCGCCGGAGGAAATTCGGTAAGAGGGAGCTCAGCTTGAGCAGCCGGTCCCCAGGTTAGCGGCTCATCGTCGAGGGCAGCCAGAGGGCGAGGGCGGGGAAGAGAATCAGAAGCGCGAGCTTCACGAGGTCGGCGGCGACGAAGGGCAGGACGCCGCGGTAGACGCTCGAGAGCGGAACGTCCGCCCCGCCGATGCTCTTCAGCACGAAAAGGTGGATGCCGAACGGCGGCGTGATCAGGCCGGTCTCGAGCACCACCAGGTTCACGATCCCCCACCACACCAGGTCGTAGCCCATGGCCAGAACCAGCGGGGTGACGATCGGGATGGTGACGAACATCACCGTGTTCGAATCCATGACGCAGCCGAGCGCGATGTAAACGGCGAGAAGCAGGAGCAGCACGGCAAGGGGCTGCCAATGCAGCTCGTGAAAAAACCCGGTCATCCTCTGCGGCAACCCTGTCACTCCCATGGCAAACGAGAACGTCAGCACGCCGAAGATGATGAGGTAGAGCATCGCCGTGGTCGCGGTGGTTTCGCCCATCACCTGGGCGATCCCGGCGCGGCTCATGCGCCCGCGCGCGAGGGCAAAGAGGAAGGCGCCGGCTGCGCCGACGGCGGCGGCCTCCGTTTCGGTGAAGACGCCTCCGTAGATGCCGCCCAGGACCGCCGCGAAGAGCGCGAGCGCGCCCCAGGCCTTGCGCGCTGCCCGGCCGACTGCCGGCCAGTCGGTGCGCGCGGCGCGCGCGGGCGCGGCCCCCGGTACGAGCCGCACGTGGACGACGATGGCGATCATGTAGAGCGCGATGGCGATCACCGCGGGTAGCACGGCGGCGATGAAGAGCGCTCCGATCGAGGTCTCGGTGAGGAAAGCGTAGAAAATGAGCGGGATCGAAGGCGGCACGAGCGCGCCGAGGGTGCCGCCTGCGGCGACGCAGCCGCTCGCGAAGGCGGGAGAGTAACCGCGCGCGGTCATCTCCGGCAGCGCGACGCGGCCGATCGTCGCCACCGTGGCGAGCGAGGACCCGGTCACAGCGCCGAACCCGCCGCAGCCGGCGATAGTGGCGAGCGCGAGCCCGCCGCGCAGCTGCGCGAAGAGCGCCTGCGCGAGGTCGTAGATGTCTTCCGCCATGCCGGCGACGACGGCGAAGCTGCCCATCATCAGGAACATCGGTACCACGGCGACCTGCGCGCTCGCGAGGAACTGCATCGTTTCGTTGCCGAGCACGCTCGCCGCCGGCCCGGCGCCGATCGTCAGCGCCGCGCATAGAAGCCCGAGCAGGCCGAGCGCCGCCGCGAGCGGCACGTACAGCGCGAGGAGCAGCCACACCGCCACCACGACGAGGAGCGATGTAGCTCCCGGAGCCGATCTTGCGAGACGCGCGAGGGGCTCGAATCCCCAGTGGAGGGCGAAGCCGGCGGCCGCGGCGGCGGCGATGAGCGCGAAGAGGAGGACTGCGCTGCGCGTTTCGCGCGCGAGCACGAGCGCTTGCACGAGGGTGGCACTCGCGAGAAAAGCGGCCACCGTCCACATGAAGGGCGCCGTCGGGATGTTGAGGTAGACGGTGACCGCGTCGCGCGCCTGCAAGGAGCGCGCGTATTCGCCGATGCGCCAGGCGAGCAGCGCGTAGAAGACGAGCAGCACGAGAGCGCCGAAGAGTTTGAGCCGTGCGACGGTTTTCGCGGCCACGCGCGCGCCGAGGAGATCGACGGTGAGATTCACGCCCTCAGCCGCGCCCGCCGGCAGGCACGCCGACACCGCCACGGCGAGCGCCATGCTCGTGACTTCGCCCATCCCGCCGATCGGCGCGCTGAACAGCCAGCGCAGCAGAACGTCGGCGATCGTGGAAAACGCGATGAACAGCATCCCCGCCACGCCGACGAAGGCGATCCGCTGCGTGAGGAGAACGCAGCGCGCCGCAAGACGCTCGAGCAAACTATCTTCCCTTGCTCTGTGCCTCGAAGGCGGCGATCTCGGCGCGGAAGGCTTCGAGCACCCTCGCGCCGTTCGGCGTCTCGCGCGCCCATTGCTCGGCTACCGGCGCGACCCGCTCCTTCCAGCGAGCCTCCTCCTCGGCAGGCAGTGCCCGGATGTCCTTGAGTGTGCCGCGCGCGCGATTCCACTCGCCGTCGGCCGCCTCGCCGAGGCGGCGCGAGAACGCAAGGTAGGAATGCTTTTCGATCGCCGCTTTTGCCTGCGCCGGCAGCGACTCCCAGCGCTTGCGGCTCATGAAGACCATGGCCGAGTCGCTGCCCATCGCGACGTCCACCTGATGTCTCGCGACCTCGAAGATCTTGAAGGTCGCGACGCCGGTGAGCGGCATGAGCGCCATGTCGGCGATGCCGCGCGAGAGGGCCTGGTAGACCTCGTCGGGGCGCAGGGTCACCGCGGCGGCGCCGAGCGCGCCGACCGCGCGGCCGGCGATGAGGTTGGAGACCGTGATCTTGCTGCCCTTCAAGTCCTCGAGGGTTCTCACCTGCGACTTCGAATTGAGCGCGGCGTTGGGAAAGGTCCAGATGCCGAGCGGTTTGACGGCGTCGAACTCGCCGGAGGTCACGCCCTTCGCGTAGAGGTTCCACAGCGCCTGCGACGCCGCGAGGCTCGTCTTCGACTCGAAGGGCAGCGCCGCCACGTCCTGCTGCCGGAACTTGCCGCCGGCGAGCGCGGTGAGGATGAAGCCGATGTCCGCGACGCCGTCGACGACGCGGTCATAGGTCACGGCGAAGTTGCCGAGCGTGCCGCCGAAGTACATCTCCACCTTGAGCTTGCCGCCGGAGGCCTCGGCCACGGCGTTCGCCCAGGGCGTGAAGGCGCCCTCGTGCAGGAACGAGCGCGGCGGGGCGGGCGAGTTGAACTTCAACACGATCGGCTGCGCCGCCGCCGGCAAGGCGAGCAGGCACGCGGCGATGAAGAACACGGGTCGTCTCACGCTGCCTCCTTCAAACCCCGATCACGGGCAATACGTCGGCCGGCGGCGTCTTCCATTTCTTCCCGGGCCGGCCTTTGGCGATGGCGCGCAGCTCGCGTCCGAGGATCTTGCGCCACAGGATGATCCCTGCGTCCGAGCGACCGAGCCGCTCGTTTTCCCGGTCGGCGACGCGGCCCTGTCCCGCCTGCACCGCGATGTCCTGCACCATCGCGAGCTCCGGATGCTCGATGTCGATGAGGCGCCGCCGCCCGGCCCAGACCTCGTAGACGAGCTCCATCACCTTCGGCGCCTGCGCCACTTTGGCGAGGTGCTCCGCCTTCTTCGCGAGGAAGCGCCCGGCCTCCGCGCCGGTGACCTTGATGTGGCTCGTGATGAGCCACAGGTGGCTCTCGTCGTCGATCGGCGTGAAGTTGAAATAGATCTCCTGCCAGCCGCCGACGCCTTCGAAGCCCGCGAGCGGCGGGACGATGACGCGCGTGACATTGGGCATGTAGTGCAGCGTGTGGCGCACTTCGCCGTTCTTGCGCGTGCCGTAGCGCAGCATGCCCCAGTCGGTTTCCTCGGCGGTGATGACGGGCAGCTCGGCCATCTTCGCGTGCGAGCCGCCCGGGCGGTGCACGAAAGCGACGTGCACTTCGTCGGCGGTGTTCTCGTAGCACTGCAGGTAGTTGCACGGCACCGTTTCCGCGTTCCAAACGTGGACGAGGCCCGCCTGCGGCGGCGGCGGGTACGGCGGCCACGGCGGCGGCTCGCCTTCGCCGAAGTAGGCGAAGACGAGCCCTAGGTGCTCGCCGGTCGGGTAGGCGCGCGCGCGCACCTTGCGCGCGAAACCCGGCTCCTCCGCGGGCTGCTCGACGCACTGCCCCGAGCAGTCGTACTTCCAGCCGTGGTACAGGCAGCGGATCGCGTCGCCTTCGACCCAGCCTAGGTGAAGCTGTGCGCCGCGGTGCGGGCAGCGGTAGTCCATGACCTGCGGCCTGCCCGACTCGCCCCGGTAGAGCGTGTAGTCCTCGCTCATGATACGGATCGGCTTGGCGTGGCCCGGAGCGAGGTCCTCGCCGCGATGCACCGCGATCCAGAACTGCCGCATGAAACGCCCGCCCGGCGTCCCGGGGCGGGTGCCGGTGATGTCCACCTCGCGCTGGCGGTGACGGGCGAGCATGACGCTGCTCATTGGCGGCTCCTGTTACCGCCGTAGTTTAATGCGTAAATGCGCGGGGATGCTCGGCTGACGGCTCCCGCAGTCCCCGGGACCGGCGGGAGCTCAGCTTGAGCAGACGGCTTCGACGGCGTCCAGGAACATCCCGGCGACGCTGAATCCCGTCTGCTGAGTGATCTCCTGGAAGCAAGTGGGGCTGGTCACGTTGATTTCGGTCAGGTAGTCGCCGATCACGTCCAGACCGACGAGGAGCAGGCCCGCTCGCGCGAGCTCCGGCCCGAGCGCGTTCGCGATTTCCGAGTCTCGCCGCGAGAGCGGCTTCGCGACGCCGGTGCCGCCTGCGGCGAGGTTAGCGCGCGTCTCGCCCGGCTTGGGGATGCGCGCAAGGCAATGCGGCACGGGTTTGCCGGCGATCAGCAGGATGCGCTTGTCGCCTTCTCGGACCTCCGGGATGTAGCGCTGCGCCATCACCGACTTGGCGCCGTCGCGAACCAGCGTCTCGACGATGACGTTGCGGTTGGGATCGCCCGAGGCGACGCGAAACACCGATTCCCCGCCCATTCCGTCGAGCGGCTTGAGCACCACGTCGCGGTGAGTATCGATGAATTCCTGGAGCTGCCCGGCGAGCCGCGTCACCAGCGTCGGCGGGGAGAATTGCGGGTATTTCGCGATCGCCAACTTCTCGCTGTGGTCGCGGATCGCGCGCGGGTTGTTGAACACCTTTGCGCCTTCCTTTTGCGCGAGCTCGAGCAGCCAGGTGCTCGCGACGTACTCGGCGTCGAAGGGCGGGTCCTTGCGCATGAGCACCGCGTCGAAATCGGCGAGCGGCGTCGCCTTGGGCGGTGCAGTGCGGTACCAGGGGTCTTTCTCCCCGGTCAAGGTGAGCCGCGAGATCTCGCCGACGACGCGCCCGCCCTTCCACATCAGGCCTTCCTGCAACATGAAATGAAGCTCGTGGCCGCGCTTCGCAGCCTCGACCATCATTGCGTAGGTCGAGTCCTTGTGGATCTTGAACGAGGACAGCGGATCGGCGACGAATGCGATTTTCATCGTACGAAGCTTAACGCAAGCCGTGCCGCGCGTCAGGCGCGAGCGCCTAACCCGGGGTCTTGTAGATCGAATCGGGCAGCCAGGTCGCGATCTGCGGCACGTAGGTGACGAGCAGCAGATAGAGCACCATCACGAAGATCCAGGGCGCGAACGCGACGGTGGTTTCGGTGAGCCCCATCTTGGCGATGCCGCTCGCGACGTAGAGATTGAGACCCACCGGTGGATGGATGAGGCCGACCTCCATGTTGATGGTCATGACGATGCCGAAGTGGATCGGGTCGACGCCGAGCTTCATCGCGACGGGAAAGAGGATGGGCGCGAGCAAGAGCACGATCGAGGAAGGCTCCATGAAGTTCCCGGCAATCAGCAGCAGGATGTTGACCCCGAGCAGGAACACCCAGGCGGAGAGGTGCTTGTCGATGATCCACTGCGCCATCGCCTGAGGGATGTTTTCGGAAGTGAGCAGAAATGAAAACAGGATCGCGTTGGTGATGATATAGAGCAGCATCGCGCTCATGTTGGCTGAAGTTAGCAGCACTTTCGGCACGTCGGAGAGCTTGAGATCGCGATAGACGAACACCGCGACGACGAACGCGTAGACCGCGCTCACCGCGGCAGCCTCGGTCGGCGTGAACACGCCGCCGTAGATCCCGCCGATCACCACCACGATCAGCAAAAGCCCCCAGATCGCGTCCCAGAACGCCGCCCAGATTTCCCTCAAACTTGCGCGCGGCATGCGCGGGTAGTCGTGGCGCAGGGCGATGACCCAGGTGATGCTCATTAGGATCGCGGCAAGGAGGATGCCTGGCACGATGCCGGCGATGAAGAGCTTGCCGACGCTCGTGTTGGTGGACACGGAGTAGATCACCATCACGATCGAAGGCGGAATCAGGATCCCGAGAGCGCCGGCGGTGCCGATCGAGCCGACGCCGAACTTGCGCGGATAGCCCTGCTTTTCCATCGCCGGGATCAGGATGGTGCCGATCGCGACCACGGTGGCCGGACTGGAACCGGATACCGCGGCGAAAAGCGCGCAAGCGAACACGCCCGCCATGGCGAGGCCGCCGTGGAAGTGGCCGACCAGGGCCGTGGCGAAACGGATCATGCGCCGCGCCGCCCCGCCGTGGGTGAGAAAGGTTCCTGCGAGGATGAAAAACGGGATCGCCATGATGGCGAATTGGTCGAGCCCGGTGAACAAGCGCTGCGACACCAGTTCCGCCGGAAGATCGGTCATGAAGAACAGAAACGTGAGCACGGTAAGGCCGAGCGCGATCGAGATCGGCATGCCGGTCAGCATCAGCAGGACCAGCAGGATGAAAATGATCCAGCCGTTCACGTCCGCGCGCCCGTTTGCAGTCCTTCGACATGCGCGTGGCCGTGCGAGGGCAATTCGCCTGAGCGGCGAAAACGCCACGCGACCTGCAAAAAGCGGTAGCACATCAAGGAGGACCCGAGCGGCACGGCCAGATAGACCACCCACATCGGCAGCTCGAGGTCGGGCGAGACCTGGCCGGTGCCGAACATGCGAAACACGAACATGCCGCCCAAAACGGCGATCACGCCAGTGAAGAGCGCCCCGGCGAGCAGATCGAAGGTGATCCAGAAGCGGCGCTTTGGCGGCGCGAGCAGCCGCACCAGGACGTCGACGCCGACGTGAATGCCGGTGCGCACCCCGTAGGCCGCGCCGAACTTCGCCATCCATATGAAGAGGTAAATGCACAGCTCCTGCGCCCAGGTGAGGTTGATATGCCGGGTGTAATTCCACACCCACGCGATGTCGGCGGTATAGCGATACACGACGGAAATGAAAATGACGCCTGTCGCGAGCGCCATGAAGCTCGCGACGAGCCACTCTTCGAGATGATCGAGGACGCGGTTGAACGTGCGCATGAAAGCGCCGTGCGGACGGACGAGCCGCGTCAGCCGCCGCCGCTGCCGGCTATTTCTTCGCCGACGATTGCGCGACCGTTTTTTCTATCGCCTGCAGCGTATCCTTGCCGACCACGCCCTCGTACTCCTGGTAGAGCGGCAGCATGGCCTTGCGCCACACGGCCTTCTCCGTCGAAGGCAGTACGTACACATCGGTGGTCTTCGCCGCCTTTATTTTCGCCAGCGCGTCGTCGTTTTCCTTCTTCGCGATGTCCCATACGTACTTGGTCGATTCCGCCATAGCTTCGACCAGGCTTCTGCGGATGTCCGCAGGCAAGGCGTCCCAGAATTTCTTGTTGACGATCACCGCATACATGACCACACCGTGGTCCGACAGCGTCATGTGCTTCTGCACTTCGTGCATCTTCTGCGTATACTTGTTCGAGGGCGTGTTCTCCTCGCCGTCGACGACCCCCTGCTGCAGAGCGGTGTAGACCTCGGAGAACGCCATCACCTGCGGGATCGCGCCGAACGCCTTGATCTCGCCCTCGAGGATCTTGGAGGACTGGATGCGGATCTTCAGGCCCTTGAAGTCGTCGAGCTTCCTGAGGGGCTTGTTGGCCGTGAATTCCTTGAAGCCGTTGAACCAGTAGGCGAGCCCGACGATGCCTTTCGGCTCGAGCAGCTTGAAGAGACCCTTGCCGACCGGGCCTTCGACGACCCGCTCGAGCGACCGCTCGTCGTCGAACATGTAGGGCAGATCGAACACCTCGAACTTGCGCACGCCCAAGGGTCCGAACTTCGACACCGAAGGCGCGAGCATCTGCACCGCGCCCAGTTGCAGCGCCTCGAGCTCCTCGCGGTCCTTGTAGAGCTGGCTGTTGGGGTAGATCTCCACCTTCACCCGACCCTTGGTCTTCGCCTCGGCAAGCTCCTTGAAGCGGATCGCGCCCTTGCCTTTGGGCGTCTCATCGGTGACGACGTGGCTGAACTTGACGACTACGGGTTGCTGCGCCTGCGCTGCGGTGAAGAGCGCGAACGCGATGACTGCTGCGGCGAATTGCACGAGCTTCATGGCCTTCCCTCCTAACGACGCGCAGGCTCAAGCGGCCTGCTGTGAAGTGGTCCGTCCCCGGTTTTATTTCACCGCCCCGAGCATGTAGTCCACCGCCGTCTTCACTTCCGCTTCCGACAGCGTGAGGTTGCCCCCTTTGGGCGGCATCGCACCCTTGCCCTTGAGCGCGTTCTCGTACACGTGCTCGGTGCCGTGAGTGAGGTGCATCGCCCACGCTTTCTTGTCGCCGAACTTCGGCGCGTTCGCCACGCCTGTGCCGTGGCAAGCCATGCACGTCGACTCGTATACCCTCTTTCCGTCGACCTTGCCGGAGGCGGCTCGCGCCGGGGGCGCCGCTGCGGCCGGCTCCTTGAATTTCGCTCCTGCCGCGTTCGCCATATACACGACGGCGCGCTCGACTTCGATGTCGGAGAGCTCGGACGCGCCGCCCTTGGGAGGCATGGCGCCTTCGCCTTTCAGCGCCACCCGGACGAGCTCCTTCTGACCTTCCTTGATGCGCGGCGCCCAGTCGCGCCGGTCGCCGAATTTCGGCGCTTTCGCGACCCCGGTGGCGTGACACGCCGTGCACACCGACTTGTATATCTCTTCTCCGGTCTTGAGGATCTTGCCGGCCGGCCCCGCCGTGCCCATGTTGACCTCGGCGACCGGCTTGATGCGCTTTGCGACTGCTTCGGGCGATTTGGCATCCTCGTCGTAGTTCCGGCCGCTCGTCGCGAGTTGCGCAAGCAGGACGATGACGATGATCGTTCCGACGAAGAAGAGCACCAGCGCGGTGACGAGCTGCTTGGGAGTCTTGATCAGGGATTCGTGGCGCTTTGCGCTCATTCTCGCGCCTTCAGGCGGGCGTAGAAACGCACGCATTATAATCCCTTCTCATGATCGATCCCCTCGTCGTCGAAGAACTGATCGACCGGGCGCTCGCCGAGGACATCGGCTTCGCCGACCTCACCTCGGAGCTGGTGATCCCAGCCGACGCGCGCGCGGAGCTCGCGCTCAACGCGCGCCAGGACATCGTCGTCGCCGGCATCGAGGTCGCCGCGCAGGTTTTCCGCCGCCGCGTGCCGCAGTGCCGGGTGGAACTGCGCGTGAAGGACGGTGATCGCGTCAATGCGGGCACGGCGATGGGGAGAATCGAAGGCCCGGCTCGCGGGCTGCTCGCGGTGGAGCGAACCGCGTTGAATTTTCTCCAGCACCTTTCCGGAGTCGCCACCCTCACCGCGCAGTACGTCGAGCGCGTCGCCGGGACGCGGGCGGTGCTGATCGACACGCGCAAGACGACGCCGGGCCTGCGTGCGCTTGAGAAGCACGCGGCGCAACTGGGCGGTGCGCGCAACCACCGGTTGCGCCTGGACGACGGCGTGCTCATCAAGGACAACCACATCAGCGTGTGCGGCTCGATCGCCCTTGCCGTGAAGCGCGCACGCTCGGTCGTTCCCGTCCTCACCAAGATCGAAGTCGAATGCGATACGCTCGGGCAAGTGAAGGAAGCGCTCGAGGCGGGGGCCGACATGATTCTGCTCGACAACATGGGCGCGGAAGACCTGCGCCGCGCGGTCGCGCTCTCGGGCGGCCGCGTTCCGCTCGAGGCTTCCGGGGGAGTGAAGCTGGAGACCATCCGCGCGATCGCCGAGACCGGCGTCGATTTCATCTCGGTGGGCCGAATCACGCAGTCGGCGCCTGCGGTGGACATCGGCCTCGACGCAGTCGTCAGGATCTGACATGGCAAGACGCTCAGTGTGCCTGTTCTGCTCGGCGCTCGAAGATCTCCCGCCCGCAGCACGCTCCCTCGCAGCCGAATTCGGCGCCGCCTGCGCCGGGCGCGGACTGCGCCTGGTCTACGGCGGCAGCGGCCGTGGGCTCATGGGCATCGCGGCGCGCGCCGCTGCAGCTGCGGGCGGCGAAGTGCTCGGGATCATGCCGCGCCATCTCATCCGCCCGGAGCGCGCCGCGTCCGACCTCGGCACGCTCAAGATCGTCGAGTCGCTTGCCGAGCGCAAGCAATTGATGACCGAATCCGCCGACCTTTTCGTCGCGCTGCCCGGCGGAATCGGCACCCTCGACGAGCTGCTCGAGATGCTCACGATGAACGACCTGGGACTGCAGGACAAACCGGTGATCCTGTGCGCGAGCGACGGCTTCTGGCAGCCGTTCGTCGTGATGATCGAGCGCTTCCGCGCCTACGGCGTGCTGCGGCCGAGCGTCGAGCGCAGGCTACGCACGGCCGCTTCGGTCGAGGAGGCCATGCGCCTCATCGAAGACCATCTGTCGTCCGCGCCTCACGGGACGCAGTCCGCTCGATCGCGCAGTGTATAATTTCCTCTCCCGCGCCCGTAGCTCAGGGGATAGAGTGATGGCCTCCGAAGCCATAGGTCGCGCGTTCGATTCGCGCCGGGCGCGCCAGATTCCACCGCACTGCAATGCCGCAGAGTAGGGGAGGCAGCATGCGCACCAAGATTCGCGTTGGCGTCCTGGCGGGCGCCGTCCTGCTCTCCGGAACTGCGGGAGCCCAGACCGAAATCCAGTGGTGGCATTCGATGCAGGGGGCGCTCAACGACAAGGTCAACGAGCTCGCCAACGGCTTCAACGCCAGCCAGAAGGAATACAAGGTCGTCGCGATCTTCAAGGGACAATACCCCGAATCGATGACCGCGGCGATCGCCGCGTTCCGCGCCGGCAACGCGCCGCACATTCTGCAGGTGTTCGAGGTCGGGACCGCGACCATGATGAGTGCGAAGGGCGCGATCAAGCCTGTCTACGAGCTGATGAAGGAGGCGGGCGAGCCGTTCGACGCGAAGAACTATCTTCCCGCGGTCGCGGGCTATTACACCGACAGCAAAGGCAACATGCTGTCGCTGCCCTTCAACAGTTCGACTCCGGTGTTCTACGTCAACAAGGATGCGCTCAAAAAGGCCGGCCTCGACGGCACCGCGCCGAAGACCTGGAAGGAATTCGCAGTGGTTGCCGGCAAGCTGAAGGCCGCCGGACAGCAGTGCGTTTATTCCACCGGCTGGCCTGCGTGGGTGCATGTCGAGAACTTCAGCGCCTGGCACAACCTGCCGATCGGCACCCGGGAAAACGGCATCGCCGGCACCGACACGGAATTCAAGATCAATTCTCCGCAGCACGTAAGGCACGTACAGATGCTGGCCGACTTCGCCAAGAAGGGCTTGTTCACCTATTCGGGGCGCAAGAACGAGGCCGAAGCGCGTTTTTTCAGCGGCGAATGCGCCATGCTCACGTCGAGCTCGGGCGCGCAGGCGAACATTCGCCGCAACGCGAAGTTCGACTTCTCGGTCAACTTCCTGCCCTATCACGACGACATCAAGGGCGCGCCGCAGAATTCGATCATCGGCGGCGCGAGCCTCTGGGTCATGACCGGCAAGAAGCCCGCCGAGTACAGGGGCGTAACGAAGTTTTTCTCCTATCTGTCCTCCACCAGCGTGCAGGTCGACTGGCACAAATCGACGGGCTATGTGCCGATCACCAACGCTGCCTACGAGGTAACGAAGAAGGACGGTTACTACGAAAAAGTTCCCGGCGCCGACATCGCCGTGCGCCAACTCGCCAACAAGGCGCCGACGCCCAACTCGAAGGGCCTGCGTTTCGGCAACTATGTGCAGGGCCGCGAGGTGATCGAAGAAGAGATGGAAGGGGTATTCGCCGGCAAGAAGGACGCGAAGGCGGCGATGGATGCCGCCGTGCGCCGCGGCAACGAGATCCTCAAGAAGTTCCAGGCGGCGAACAAAAGCTAGAAAGTGGAAAAGCGGGTCGTCTTCCGCTCGGCGTGGCTGCCGTACGCGCTACTCGCGCCGCAGATCGCCGTAACGATCGTCTTCTTCTTCTGGCCGGCGGCGCAGGCGTTCTGGTATTCGTTCCAGATCCAGGACGCCTTCGGCATCAATAAAGAGTTCGTCGGCCTGCGCAATTTCGCCGATCTGATTCACGACTCGAACTACCTGGCGTCGTTCCAAACCACCGCGATCTTCAGCCTGCTGGTCGCGGGGAGCGGCATCGCCATCTCGCTCGCGCTCGCTGCCATGGCCGACCGCGTGCTGCGCGGCGCTCTCGCCTACAAGACGCTCCTCATCTGGCCCTATGCCGTCGCGCCGGCGGTGGCCGGCGTGCTCTGGGCATTCTTGTTCGCGCCTTCGATCGGGATCGTCACCTACGTGATCAGGAAAGCGGGCTACAACTGGGACTGGGTGTTGCAAGGCGACCAGGCGATGCTGCTGGTGGTGATGGCGGCGACCTGGAAGCAGATCAGCTATAACTTTCTCTTCTTCCTCGCCGGTCTGCAATCCATTCCGCGCTCCCTCGTCGAGGCCGCGGCCATCGACGGCGCCGGCCCCGCGCGCCGCTTCTGGACCATCGTCTTTCCGCTGCTGTCGCCGACCACGTTCTTCCTGCTCGTCGTCAATATCGTGTACGCGTTCTTCGACACCTTCGGAGTGATCGATTCCACGACCCAGGGCGGGCCGGCGGGCGCGACCCAGATTCTCGTCTACAAGGTGTACTACGACGGTGTGAAAGCGGGCGATCTCGGCGGCTCGTCGGCGCAGTCGGTCATCCTGATGCTGATCGTCATCGCGCTCACCGTTGCGCAATTCAGGTTCATCGAGAGAAAGGTGCAGTACTGAATGCTCGAGTCATGGTAGAGAACCGGCCCTGGCTGACGGTCGTGTCGCACGCCGTGCTGATCGCTGGAATCGCGGTCATCGCCTTTCCTCTGTACGTCACGTTCGTCGCTTCGACGCTCACGCTGGACCAGATCCTGCAGGTGCCGATGCCACTCGTGCCGGGGGATCGCCTCTGGGAGAACTACTCAAAGGCGCTGACTGCGGGCGCGAGCGGTGCGGCCGCCGCCCCCGTGGGCCGGATGATGCTGAACAGCCTGGTGATGGCGGTCGCGATCGCGCTCGGCAAGATCGCGATCTCGCTCATCGCCTCGTTCGCGATCGTCTACTTCCGCTTCCCCTTGCGGAACTTCTTCTTCTGGATGATCTTCGTCACCCTGATGCTGCCCGTCGAAGTGCGCATCATCCCCACCTACAAGGTGGTCTCCGATCTCGGCATGCTGAATTCCTACGTCGGCCTGACGCTGCCGCTGATCGCCTCGGCGACGGCCACGTTCCTGTTCCGGCAATTCTTCCTCACGATTCCGGAGGAGCTCGCCGAGGCCTCGCGCATCGACGGCGCCGGGCCGATGCGTTTCTTTTTCGACGTGGTGCTGCCGCTCTCGAAGACCAGCATGGCAGCGCTGTTCGTGATCCAGTTCATCTACGGCTGGAACCAGTACCTCTGGCCGTTGCTCGTGACTACCGACGAGTCGATGTATACGGTGGTCATCGGCATCAAGCGCATGATCCTCGGCGGCGATGCGCTCACCGAGTGGAACGTCGTCATGGCGACCGCCATGCTCGCCCTGCTGCCGCCGGCCGCGGTCGTCGTGCTCATGCAGAAGTGGTTCGTCAAGGGTCTGGTCGAGACGGAGAAATGATGGCGCGCGTATCGCTGCGGGACGTGAAGAAGACTTACGGCGTGCTGCAAGTCGTTCACGGGGTGTCGATCGACGTCGCCGACGGCGAGTTCGTAGTCATCGTCGGGCCGTCGGGTTGCGGAAAATCCACGCTCCTCAGGATGGTCGCGGGCCTGGAAACGATCAGCTCGGGAGAGATCGCGATCGGCGAGCGCGTGGTGAACGAGCTCGAGCCCAAGGACAGGGACATCGCGATGGTGTTCCAGAACTACGCGCTTTACCCGCACATGTCGGTGTACGGCAACATGGCGTACGGCCTGAGAATCCGCAATCTCTCGAAATCCGATATCGACGCGCGCGTGAAGCGCGCCGCGGCGATACTCGAGCTCGGAGCGCTGCTCGAGCGCAAGCCGCGGGAGCTCTCGGGCGGGCAGCGCCAGCGCGTCGCGATGGGCCGCGCGATCGTGCGCGAGCCGGCGGTGTTCCTGTTCGACGAACCCCTTTCCAACCTCGATGCCAAGCTGCGGGTGCAGATGCGCGTAGAGCTGCAGGCGCTGCACCGCAGGCTGGGGACGACGAGCCTGTACGTCACGCACGACCAGGTCGAGGCGATGACGCTCGCGCACCGGATGATGGTGATGAATGCGGGCCGCGCCGAGCAGATCGGAGCGCCGCTCGAAGTCTACGCAAAGCCCGCCACGACCTTCGTCGCCGGCTTCATCGGTTCGCCGCCGATGAACTTGATGCCGGCGCGCCTGAACGGCCGCGAAGTGCTGCTCGGGGTGCGCCCCGAGCACCTGGAGCCCTGCGGCGAATCGGAGGCCGCCTTCGTCGCTGCCGTCGATCTCGTCGAACCTCTGGGCGCCGACACCCTCGCACACGGAACGGTGGAGGGCACGCGCATCGTCGTCCGGCTCACCGGTGCGCAGCGCGTGTCCGAAGGCCGGCTCCCTCTCCGGTTCGACCCCGCCCGGCGGCACTACTTCGACGCGGGGAACGGCGCACGCATCGAGGCGGAGTGAGCGCCCCACGGGTTTGATTGATAGAATGCCCCGAGCTTACCCTTCCGCGATTCGCCTTCGAGCGGAGATTCCGATGCAAAGATCGATCTTTCTTGCCGCCCCGATGCTGCTCTGCTTCGCCGGCGCCTTTGCCGGCGGATCGAACTACGGCATCGCCCCGGGGGCGAAGCAGCTCAGCGGAAAGATTTCCGAGTGGCCGGTGCCCACCCCGAAATTCGCGCGCGATCCCGCCCCGGGTCCGGACGGCAACATCTACATCACGGTGATGCAGGGCGACCGCATCGCGCGTTTTGACACCCGCACGCAAAAATTCAACGAATGGGATCTTCCCTCCGGCGCGCATCCGCACGGGCTGCTGGTCGACAAGGAAGGCAAGGTCTGGTACACGGGAAACGGGAACGGGACCATCGGCGAGCTCGATACGAAGTCCGGCAAGGTCATCGAACACCGCGCGCCTTCCAGAGGCAGTCCGCATACGCTGGTGATCGATGAGGGCGGCTCGATCTGGTTTACGAACCAGTCCGGCTCCGTCGGACGTCTCGACCGTTCGAGCGGAAAGTTCACCGAATACAAGATGTCAGGCGGGCCCTACGGCCTTGCGCTCGATAAAGAGGGCAGGGTCTGGGTGTGCCGCATGAGCGCGGACAGAATGGGGATCATCGACGCCAGAACCGGCAAGATCTCGGATCTCTATATGGGCCCGGGATCCCAGCCGCGCCGCGTCGCCACCGCCCCCGACGGCACGCTCTGGATCACGCTCTACGGCAACGGCAAGCTCGCGCACGTCGATCCCGCGGCGGTCAAGGTCATCAGGGAGTACGAGATGCCGGCCGGCGCGAACGGCGGACCGTACGCAGTGACCGTCGACGGCTCGGGGCGCGTGTTCGCGAACGAGATCCAGACCGACACCGTGGCGATGCTCGATCCGAAGACCGAGCAGTTCCGGGTGTTCAAGCTGCCGTCGAGGAACTTGGGCATTCGCAAGGCGATCGTCGACGCGCAGGGGCGCTACTGGTACATGGGCTCGCACAACGGGCGGCTCGGC
>Ga0209473_1000638_pt1 | contig 20431 bp, 18 predicted proteins | sample GraSoiAngelo_133_FD_185890 | JGI IMG/M metagenome (GOLD analysis project Ga0209473, IMG submission 185890) | Grasslands soil microbial communities from the Angelo Coastal Reserve, California, USA - 14_0929_05_20cm (SPAdes) (version 2) | ecosystem: Environmental > Terrestrial > Soil > Grasslands ...
ATTCGCGCGCAGAACGCGCGCGTTGTATCCGGACCGCGAGGCGCTCGTCGACGGCAACCTGCGGTTGACCTATGCCCAGTTCTTCGAGCGCTGCGACCGATGGTCGGCGGCGCTGCAGCGGCTGGGCGTCCGCCCGGGCGACCGCGTGGCGTACATCGCGCCGAATACACACGCGCAACTCGAATCGTTCTACGCCGTGCCGCAGATCGGCGCGATGCTCGTTCCGATCAACTATCGTCTCACCGCGGACGATTTCGCTTACATCATCACCCACTCGGGCGCGAGCGTCGTCTGCGCGCACGAGGACTATCTCGCCGCCGTCGACGCGATTCGCGGACAGCTGACCGGCGTCGGGCACTTCGTGGCGCTCGAAGGATCGGCGCCCGGATGGCTGGATTACGAACAGCTGGTCGCGTCCTCGTCGCCATCGTTCGATACGCCGCCGATCGACGAGAACGACGTCATCACGATCAATTACACGAGCGGCACGACGGCGCGGCCGAAGGGCGTGATGATGACGCATCGCAACACCTACCTGAACATCGTCGGCACGCTGGTGCACCTGCCGATGCGGCTCTCCGACCGCTATCTCTGGACGCTGGCGATGTTTCACGCCAACGGGTGGACGTACGTGTGGGCGGTGACCGCGTCCGGCGCGACGCACGTGTGCCTGCGCAAGGCGGAGCCGGCGAAAGTGTTCGAGACGATCGCCGCCGAACGCGTCACGATGATGTGCGCGGCGCCCACCGTATTGATCGGGCTGGCGAACGCGCCTGCCGGCGTCCGCGCCGGCGCGCCGACCGGCGTGCACGTGATTACCGCGGGCGCTCCGCCCGCAGCGGCGACGATCGAGCGGATCGAAGGCGAGCTCGGGTGGACGGTCACGCAGGTGTACGGCATGACCGAAACGGCGCCGTTCATTACTGTGTGCGAGCCGCGTCCCGATCATGCCGCGCTCGCGTTGGCGGACCGTGCCCGCATCAAGGCGCGGCAGGGCGTCGAGCTGATCACGTCGGGCGAAATCCGCGTCGTCGACGAGCAGATGAACGATGTGCCGGCCGACGGGCAGACGCTCGGTGAGATCGTCGTGCGCGGCAACGTGGTCATGAAGGGCTACTACAACGATCCGGATGCGACGACGCAGGCGTTTCGCGGCGGCTGGATGCACACGGGCGACGCCGCGGTGATGCATCCGGATCGGTACGTAGAGGTGCGCGACCGCATCAAGGACGTCATCATCAGCGGCGGCGAGAACATTTCGTCGGTCGAGGTCGAGGGCGTACTGCTGCGGCATCCGGCGGTTCAGGAGGCGGCGGTCGTCGGACTGGCGGACGCGCGGTGGGGCGAGGCGCCCCACGCCTTCGTCGTGCTCAAGCAGGGCGCAACGGCGACGTCCGACGAGATCCGCGCGTTCACGCGCGACCGGCTCGCGCACTTCAAGGCGCCGCACAGCGTCACGTTCGTCACCGAGCTGCCGAAGACGGCGACGGGGAAGATTCAGAAGTTCGTGCTGCGCGGCAGGCGCGCGGCAATCTCGGCGCAGTAGTGCAGGCCTTTAGGCCTGCCGCGCCGCGACTGGTGAAGCCCTGCGCTACGTGAGCGGCGCCAGGTCAACGTCCTGCGGGATTAACGTTGCAATCAATCGCTGCCTGCTTTCGAGTCCCAACCGCGCCGCAGCACGCGGATGCGCAGCTGCTGCTCGCCGAATTTCGCGGCGCGCTCGCAGTTCGCCATGAAGATGTCGATCTTGCGCCCCTTCACCGCCGGTCCGGTGTCCATGACCGTGTAAATGCCCGAGTGCGTGCCATCGATGATGCGCACGATCGATCCGACGGGCAGCACCGATGGATCGGCCGCGACGATGCCGGTCCGCGCGCGCGTACCCGATGCGGTCTTCCCGGCAACGCAATATGCGGTGGCGGTGACGCGAAGCGTTCCGGCTGCCGCGCGCGGACGCTCGCGCCGCTGAGCCGCCACGGTCGAATCGCTCAGCGCGGCGCAGACGATGAGCGCGGCAACGGCCGTCTGCATTGCAACTGATCCCGTTCAATTAGCGTGCCGGTCGGCTGCTCAGCCATCTGAAGAAAACGATGACGAGAATCGCTGGAACGAATGGACCCCACCATTCGTTGAGTCCGAATGCGTTCAACGCCGTCGAGCCGCTCTTCACGAACAACATGATCGCGGCGGCCCAGGCGAACGCGCTGACGAGGTTGAGGACGCTGAACTTCGCGGGATGCATCCCGGCGTAGGCGCAGGCGATGGGAATCGCCGTGCGCAGTCCGGGCAGAAAGCGGCTGACGAGCACCAAACCTGTTTCACTCGAGTGCACGTGCTGGATGACGCGATCGCGGAAACGACCGAGTCTCGGAAAGCGGTCGAGCCAATGGATGCGTCCGCGCAGGACGTAGAACCACAACTGATCGCCGGTGGCGCCGCCGAGGGCGCCGCACGCCAGGACGACAGGCCAGAACAGGCGTCCGGCGACGGCGTCCGCGCACACCTTGCTGTAGTAAATCTCCCCTTCGAGGATCGCGGCGATGTAGATCGGGAGGTAGGACAGCATCGGCACAGACTCTGTAGCGCGAGCCTTTCGGCGAGCGAGCCGGCGAGCGACCCCGCTCGGCTGAAAGCCTCGCGCTACGCGCGCGTCAGCCCTCGCGCCACGCTCGCGTCAGCCCTCGCGTCACGCGCGCGTCAGCCCTCGCGCTACGCCCGCGATGAAGATTCGGCGAGCACGTCGCGTACCACGGTCGCGACACGAGCGACCTGCTCGTCGGTGAGGCTCGAATACACCGGGATCTGAATCGCCTGAGAGGCGCGGCGCGCGCCGGTGGCTTCGGCAACCGCGCCGGCAAACAGCTCCATGTCGGGCGGCACGTCGACGTGAAGCGTCTCGATATCGACGCCGCGCCGTACACATCGGACGACGAGCTCGTCGCGATCGACGCGCTCTGGTCCGTACACGCAGTACTGGTAATACACGTGCGAACAGCCTGACGGCACGACGGGCACCTGAACGCCCGGCGTCGCACTCAACACGCGGTTCATCGACTCGGCGTGCGCGCGCGCCCGGCTGGTCCACTCGTCCAGGTGCTTCAGCGCCTCGAGGCCAATCGTTGCCTGCACGTTTGGAAACCGTTCGGCGTACGACTCGGGCAGCGGCTCGAGCGATCGGATCTTCTCCCACAGAAACACGTCAGGGTTCGCATCGATCCACGCCGCGATCCAGAGGACCGGAAACAGCGAGATCGAGAACACCCACGGCTTGATGAAGATTCGCTGCAGCCGTCCCATCAGCAGCCGATCGGTCACGCGCTTCTCGCTCGGCCACGGCAGCGCGTCGACCCCGGCGCGGACCTTCGCTGCGAGCGCCCGATCCTGCAGCAGCGCCGCGCCGCCGCCGTAGCAGTTCAGCGGCTTGAGCGTCTGGAAGCTGAAGAGCGCGCCCGATCCAAACGTGCCGACGGCCCTGCCCTTGAACGTCGCGCCGAGCGCGTGCGCGCAATCTTCGATGACGACGAGATTGTGGCGTGCGGCGATGGCTTCGACCTTGTCCATGTCGCACGAGAGCCCGTACAAGTGCGTCGGCACGATCACGCGTGTTTTCTCGGTGATGACCCGTTCCACCGATGCCGGATCGATCGTGAACGTTTTCGGATCGACGTCGGCGAACACCACCGCGAGGCCCGCGACCTTTGCGAGCTCCGGCACGACCCAGAAGGTGAGCGACGGAAAGATGATCTCGGATCCGCGCGGCAGGTCGAGCGCCTTCAGCATGTAGTAGAAGGCCATGCGGCCGTAAGCGGCCGTCACGGCGATGCCGCCGCCCGCGCGCCGCGCGAACGCGTCCTCGAACTCGGCGATCTGGGCACCCTGGATGAACTCGCCGCGCGCCTTGCAGGCGGCGACGAGCTTCTCGGTATTGGGAAGGACTCGCGCTCCGTAGCGCGAGATGGCGGTGAGCATGGATGCTCAGCGGGCTCTGCGTGACGGCTCGTTCAGCACGCAACCGGACGTGACACGTCGGCAATTTCCTCGCGGGAGTGACGATCGTTGACGCGCTCGTCCATGCGGCTGACCCAGTCGCGAACCGCGGAGTTCTGGATCTTCAGGAAGTTCGCGAGGTACGACGGCCGCATATAAAAGCGCTTGTACGCGGCGCCCAGCAGGTACCGCAGCTCGGAACCGGTGAGGTTCGGGTGCTTGAACGTCGGCGTGTAGCCGTCGAACTTCTCCCAGTCGGTCTCCGAGAGCAGCGGCTCGATCTGCTTGAACATCGGCGTGCCGGGATACGGCGTCAGGATCTTGAACTGCGCGAACGTCGATCCCAGGTCGGTCGCGTAATCGATGGTGGCGGCGATCGAGTTCCAGTCGTCCTGCAGGAATCCGAGCACGTAGAATGCGGCGGTGACGATTCCTTTTTTCCGGCAATGGTCGATGATCGTTCGCTGATGATGCTGCGGAATCGGCCGGCGTCCGGATTTCTTCAGCGTCGCCGGATCGGTCGATTCGACGCCGAAGCTCATCGCGCGGAACCCTGCGCCGTACAGCCGATCGAGCAGCTCGACGTCGAGCCGATCGAGACGCGTCTCCGCCTCGAACGTGAACGACAGCCCGCGCGCCGCGATCTGATCGCACAGCTCGACGCAGCGATCGCGCTGCTCGGTGAACAGCGGATCGCGGAAGATGACGTACGGATGGCGCACGCGATCCGACAGGCGCTCGATTTCGTCGACGATGTTCGGGATCGATCGCGCGCGGTACCCCGCCAGGATGCGGTGCGGACAGTACGTGCAGAATTCCGGGCAGCCGCGGCTGGCGAGCAGCGGGTATCCGCCGCCGACCGGACGCGACGACCACTTGATGCCGAACCTGCGGCCGCGATCCTCCGTGACCAGATCCCAGCGCGGGAACGGCAGCGAATCGAGATCGTTGATTTGTTCGCTCACGACCATCCCCGACGGAAGCTCCCCGGTCTGCGCCAGACGGATCGCCGCCGATTCCGGCTCGCCGTTGAAGATGAAGTCGCAGTGGTCGGCGAACAGCTCCGGCATCTTCGACGCCGTGATGCCGAGGAAGCCCACGCTGACGCCGCGCGCGCGCATGCGGTCCGCCCACGCCGTCTCGTTCCTGTGGTCGACGAGCGACGACAGCACGAGCGCCACATCGGCGTCCGGCGTGTCGCCGGCGTCGCGCGTCCAGATCACCTCATGGCCGGCGCGGGCGAGAATCGCCGCGACGTAGGCCATGTGCACGCTCGGCACGTCGTGAAACTGTTTCTTGAGATAGCAAATAACCGACGTGACGCGCGAGAACGGATCGAGGCGCGATCCGTAGCCGCCGACGACGGTGTCCTTGCTGACGAACCCGCGATCGGATTTCAAATCTGCGAGAACCGCTCGCATCAATCACCTCGAGTCCACGAAAGCCACCTGTAACAAGAAACGAGCGTCAGGCTGGCAGCGGTGGTCCTCGGGGAGATTTGGGTGAGCAGTCGCGCGTGCTGAGCCGCGTGTCGAGGGCGCCGATGAAGAGGCCGATGGGCGTGAGAACGGGGATCGCGTGCTCGTCGGCGTCGGTGTGCGCCGCCGGCGCGTCGTTTTGTATCGCTTCGTCGTCGTCCTGATCGTCGGAGAGGACGACGCGGTCCATGCGCGTCATCGGGTCGACGAGGCCGGCAAGCACCCGGTCCGACAGCTTCGCGACCGGACCGCCGTAGGTTTTCGGCACCCTCGGCAGGTGACTGAGCTTCGTCGTCGCCGGATCGGACGTGAGCCGCTCGCGAGCGCGCCGCGGACCGCGCGCCGCCTCCGCCGTCGATGCGCAGAAAAGGGCGAGGACGATGAGGGCGCCCGCCTTCATCCACGTCCGGACAATCGGAGACAAGCAGCGCATGAAAAAATTGCTGAGTCGTCGCGGGTCGGCATCACTATCCCACAGGCCAGCCAGCGACGCAACCCAACCGATCGGTTTCGCGCCTTCACCTATAATGACGCGTCGCGTGCCGAATCCGCCAGTTTTTACACGATTTTGTCGATGATCGCCCGGTCTTCGCCGGCCGAAGCGGTCGTCGTGGTCGGCGCCGGACCGGCCGGAGCGACGGCGGCGTGGGCGCTGGCGTCGAACGGCGTGCGCGTCCAGCTTCTCGATCGGTCGGTCTTTCCTCGCAACAAACCGTGCGGCGGCGGCATCAGCATGCGCGTGCTGCCGCGGTTTCCTCACCTCGCCCGCGAGCTCGGTCGGATTTCGACGCACGAGATCAGCCGCCTCTATCTCGAAGGGCCGGCCGGAACGTCCACAGTGATCGAATCGGACGGCCCGGCGGCGCTGATGATTCGCCGCGTGGAGTTCGATGCGCTCCTCGTGTCGCTGGCCGTGGAGGAGGGAGCCGAGCTCGTGCCCGGCGTCGACGTCGTGCACGCGCGGCAGGATGCGCGCTCTGTGGCTCTCGTCGCGCGCGACGGCCGTCAGTTCACCGCGCCGATCGTTATCGCGGCCGACGGCGTGCACAGCGTCGTCGCGCGGCGGCTTGGACTGAATCCCGGATGGCCCGCTTCATCCATCGCGCTCGACATGATGGAGGAAACGCCGCGCGAGCAACTGCGCGACATCGATCCCTCGACGCTCTGGGTCTCTTACGGATACGAGCCGGGATTCGGGACTCGGGATTCGGGATTCGCCGGATGCTCTGCGAACCCCAAGTCCCAAATCCCAAATCCTGCCGCAGTCGCGGGACGCTCTGCAAATCCCGAATCCCAAATCCCAAATCCTGCCGCAGTCGCGGGACGCTCTGCGAATCCCGAATCCCAAATCCCAAATCCCGCGGCAGTCGCGGGACGCTCTGCGAATCCCAAATCCCAAATCCCAAATCCCGCCGCAGAAGGCTACGCCTACATCTTCCCGAAGCGCGACCATGTGAACATCGGCGTCGGTTACGTGCTCTCGTATTTCCGGAGCGAGATCGCCGATGCGCCCTACGAACTGCAGCGCGGGTTCGTCGACCGGCTTCGCGAACGCGGCATCGTCGTCGGCGATTCGGTAAGAGAACACTTCACTCCGTACCTGATTCCCGTGGGCGGGCCGCTGCGCCACCCGGGACGCGGCCGCGTCCTGATCGCGGGCGATGCCGGTGGTTTTGTCAACGGCTTCACCGCTGAAGGCATCTATTACGCAATGGTCTCGGGCGAGCTGGCGGCACGCGCCGTTCTCGCGACGGCTGCCGAGCCGGCGAAGCTCCTAACGGCCTATCGCAAGGCCTGCGATGACGAAATTGGATGCGAACTTCGGGATTCCGTCTCGATTCAGCGCTATCTGTTCGCCGATCGCCGCAGAATCGCGCGAGTGATCGACGGCGCGAATCGTGAAGGAGCCCTGACCCGGCTCATCCTGGACTTCGCGATCGGACGGCGATCGTATCGCGCCGTGCGCCGCCGGATTCTGGCACGCGCGCCGCTTCTCACAGCACGGCTGTTGGTCGAACGGGCGGCGGGTCGCGCGAGGCGTCGCGCCGGATCGACAAAGTAACTATTGTCGGCCGTGGCGTGTCTCACTACCATTGGGGCGGACGAACGCTGATGGCGAAAGGCATTACGGATCGGCAAATCGATCACCTGCTGCGGCGCGCCGGATTCGGCGCGCGTCCGGACGAAATCGACTTCTACTCGCAGATGTCGATCACCGACGCAGTCGACGCGCTCGTCAACTACGACGCGATCGCCGACGACGCCGACATGCACATCGGACAGAACGGCTACGTCGGGACGACGACGCGCGGCGTGTTCTCGCCCAATTCGAACATCACCGATTCACGTCAGCGCTGGTTGTTCCGGATGGTCCACAGCGACCGTCCGCTTCAGGAGAAGATGACGCTCTTCTGGCACAACCACTTCGCCACCGGCTACAACAAGATCGCGGGCGCGTACGGCGCCGCCGAAGGCGCGCGCTACATGGCGGCGAAGGCGTCGGAGGATCCGGCGAAAGTCCGCGGCCAGATCGAGATGCTGCGCGACAACGCGCTCGGGAACTTCCGCGACATCCTGCTGAACATCGCGAAGGACACGGCGATGCTCGTGTGGCTCGACGGCCGCACGAACACGAAAGCGAAGCCGCAGGAGAACTTCGGCCGCGAGATCATGGAACTGTTCACGATGGGCGTCGGCAACTACACGGAACCGGACGTGTACGCCGCCGCGCGCGTGTTCAGCGGCTGGAACCTGCAGCGTCCGGGCAACGTGGCCGACGGCAGCGCCCGTTACGAATTCTTCTACAGCGCCGCAAACCACGAGACGACGGCGAAGACCTTCAGCTTTCCGATCTATGCGGACGGCAACAAGACCATACCGGCGCGGTCGGCCGATGCCGGCATGCAGGACGGCATCGATCTGATCAACGCGCTGACGGCGAACTCGAACACCGGCCGCTATCTCGCAGGAAAGCTGTGGCGCTTCTTCATCTGCGAGTTCAGGGATCCCGATCCGGCGTTCGTCGATCGGATCGCCGGCGTGTACCTGCAGCGCCGCTACGACATGCGCCAGGTCGTGCGCGAGGTGCTCCTGTCGCCGCAGTTCTGGGACGGCGGGTCGTACTATGCCCGCTACTCGTGGCCGGTGGAATTCATCGTGCGTTCGCTGAAGGACATCGGGTGGCGCGGCTTCTCGGTCAACGACGCGATCGCGCCGATGGCGAACATGGGACAGACCCTCTACGAGCCGCCGGACGTGAGCGGCTGGGACGCCGGCCAGACGTGGTTTTCGACCGGCGCGATGCTGGCGCGCATGAACTTCGCCGCGTCGCTCGCGAACAACCAGAAGTTCAACTTGCTGACGTCCGCGAAGCAGTACGGCGCGACGCCGGAAGCGCTGCTGTCCTTCTACCTCGACGAGCTGCGCACCGCGCCGCTCGACAGCAGCGTGCGCGGCGAGCTCATGACGTATCTGCGCGCCACGGGAGCATGGACCGGCAATGACGCGCAGGTGCAGACGAAGTCGGCCGGCCTCGTGCACCTCATTGCCGGATTGCCGGAGTATCAACTGATATGAAAGTCACCAGACGCCAATTCGTCAAAGGCGGCGTAGCGGCGTTCACGGTGACGTTTGCGGCGCCGGAGTTCCTCTCCGATCTCGCGCGCGCGCAGGGCGCGCACGTCCGCAATCTCGTCGTCTTGAATCTGAGCGGCGGCAACGACGCCCTCAGCATGCTGATCCCGTACAACGATCCGTTCTACTACAGCCGCCGGCCAACGCTGGCCGTGCCTGCGGGCCAGGTGCTGCAGATCGGCAGCGACCGCTCCAGCGTTGCGCTCGGGCTTCACCCGCGGCTGACGGGCCTGAAGCAAATCTTCGATCAGGGCCGCCTTGCCTTGATTCAGCGAACGGGCTACGAGAACCAATCGCGATCCCACTTCCTCGGCACCGACATCTGGTCCACGGCCGATCCGAACAATTCGTCCGGACTCGGTTGGGTGGGGCGTTATCTCGACTCGCTGCCCTCGCCTGTCGATCCGCTCGTCGGCTGGAATACGACCGGCAGCCTGCCGCACGTGCTGCAGTCGGCGCGCACGGCGGTGCCCGCGATTCCGAGCGCTGCCGGCTACGCATTTTCGAGCCCGAACAGCGGAACGGAGCTGACCGCCGAGCGCAGCGCGGCGCTCCGCATCTCGTCGCACGTTCCGGTCGATCGACCCGAGCTGGCCTTCGTCTATGGCAGCGCACAGGCGGCGATGGCGACACTCGACCGCGTCGCGACGGTCGGCGCGTACACGTCGACGCTCACCTATCCGAACACGGGCTTCGGCCAGGCGCTCCGCGCGGTGGCCGGCGCGATGTCGAAAGGGATCGGCACGAAGATTTTCTACGTGACGACCGGCGGCTTCGACACGCACTCGGCCCAGAACGTCAACCAGAACAACGGCGCGTACTACAGCCTGATGGCGACGCTCAACGACGGGCTCCTCGCCTTCTACACGGATCTCAACAACCAGGGTCTCCTCACGGACACGCTCGTCGTCAGCTTCTCGGAATTCGGCCGGCGCATCAGCGAGAACGGCAGCTCGGGAACCGATCACGGCGCCGCCTCGGTGATGATGGTGATGGGCGGGCGGGTCAACGGCGGCTTGTACGGCACGGCCCCGAATCTCAACACCGATCCACAGAATCCAACGCTCGAGAACAGCGCAGGCGACGTGCACTACGAAACCGATTTCCGCTCGGTGTACGCGCAGGTCGCCGACCGCTGGCTCGGCACCGATTCGGTCAAGCTCCTCGGCGGCGATTTCAGGAAGGGGTCGCTCTCGTTCATCTAGTGCCATGCCGCTGCGAACTCGCCACCGTTCGCGCCTGGCACGAAAACCGAGAGAACACGAAAATCACGAAATCCATTAAGGGTTTCGTGTCTCCGCAATTCTCGATGCCTCCAATCAAACGCACGAAGTTCAAGCTCGCTCCCGAACAGCTGCTCGAGATGTTTTACTGGCTGAAGCTGATTCGCGCGTTCGACGAGCGGCTCAGCATCCTGGTCAAGCAGGGGAAAGTCCGCAGCGGCGTCTACACCGGCATCGGGCAGGAAGCGATCATCGTCGGAACCTGTTACGGACTCCGCAGAGAGGATTTCATCTGCCCGCTGCACCGCGATCTCGGATCGTTCCTGATGAAGGGCGTCGAGCCGCGCGTGATGATGTCGCAGATGTTCGGCAAGGTCACCGGCCTCTCGAAGGGGCGCGATTCGGCGCTGCACAGCGGCGTCGACGAGCTCGGCATCTTCGGCAACACGAGCATGCTCGGATCGAACCTGCCCGTGGCCGCGGGGCTCGCGCTGACGTTCAAGATGGAGAAGACCGACAACGTGGTCATCGCCTACTTCGGCGAAGGCGCGAGCAACACCGGCGATTTCCACGAGGCGTTGAACTTCGCCGGCGTCCAGCAGCTGCCGGTCGTGTTCATCTGCGAGAACAACCAGTACGCCTACTCGGTGCCGAGCGAGAAGAGCATGGCGATCGACGACGTGGCCGATCGCGCGCACGGGTACGGATTCGACGGCGTCGCGATCAACGGCAACGACGTGCTCGCGGTGTATCAGGCGACGCTGGGCGCGCTCGCGCGCGCGCGAGGCGGCGACGGCCCGACGCTCGTCGAGTGCAAGACCTATCGCTGGCACGGGCATTCGGAGCACGACAAGGCGTTCTACAGGACCGACGAAGAGCTCGCGATGTGGAAGAGCCGCGATCCGATCCCGACCTTCACGACGTACCTGCGGACGCGGCACGTCCTCGATGACGCGAAGCAGCAGGAGATCGAGGGAAAGGTCAAGACGACGATCGACGAGGCAGTGGACTTCGCGATGAACGCGGCGGACCCTGCGCCAGAGGATGCAGTCACTGACCTGTATGCGTAGACGCGGTTCGTCGTGTCTTCGCGGTTTGAGCTCTGTATGGGTAAGGAGCTGAGCTACCTCGAAGCGATCCGCGAGGCGCTCGCCGAGGAGATGCGGCGCGATCCGAAGGTGTTCGTCCTCGGCGAAGACGTCGGCGCGTACGGCGGCGCGTTCGGCGTCACGCAGGGGTTGTACGACGAGTTCGGCGAGATGCGCGTCGTCGATACGCCGATTTCGGAGTCGGCCATCGTCGGCATCAGCATCGGGGCGTCGCTGCGTGGCTATCGGCCGGTCGCCGAGATGCAGTTCGCCGACTTCATTTCCTGCGGCTTCGATCAGATCGTCAACCAGGCGGCGACGCTGCGCTACCGGTACGGCGGCCGATCGGCCGTGCCGATCGTCGTCCGCGCGCCGAGCGGCGGCAACGTCGGCGGTGGCCTCTATCATTCGCAGAATCCCGAGGGCTGGTTCATCCACCGCGCCGGCCTGAGAGTCGTCGCGCCCTCGACCGCCTATGACGCGAAGGGACTGCTGAAGGCCGCAATCCGCGACGACAATCCCGTCGTATATTTCGAGCACAAGTATCTGTATCGACGGGTGAAGGGACCGGTGCCCGACGGGGATGAGATCGTGCCGATCGGCGTCGCGGCGACGCGCCGCGAAGGATCGGACATCACGCTGCTGACGTACGGCGCGATGGCGCTGCCGTCGCTCGACGCGGCCGACCGCCTGGCGAAGGAAGGGGTCGAAGTCGAAGTGATCGACCTCCGCACGCTGCTGCCGTACGACAGGGACACGATCTTCCGCTCGCTCGAGAAGACCAGCCGCATCGTCATCGTCCACGAAGACGTGAAGACGCTCGGCCTCGGCGCCGAGCTGGCCGCCGTCATCGCGGAGGAGCGGTTCGATCGCCTCGACGCGCCCGTGGTTCGCGTCACGTATCCCGACACGCACTGTCCGTTCTCCCACGTCCTCGAAGCGGCGAACCTGCCGAACGCGGACACGATTGCCGACGCGCTGCGCCGCGTCGCCGCCTACTGATGGACGCAGAGGTCCGCGCCGACATCGCGCTCATCGAACGGATCATCGCCCGTGAGGCCGACGCGGTCGGCGAGTTGTACGATCGCCACAACCGCCTGCTGTTCGGGCTCATCCTCCGCATCCTGCGCGATCGCAGCGAGTCCGAAGAAGTGCTGCAGGAGGTCTTCGTCCTCGTGTGGACGCGCGCTGAAACCTACAACGTCGCGCTCGGATCGCCGGCGGCGTGGCTCGTGCGCATCGCGCGCAACCGCGCCATCGATCGCCTGCGCGCGAATGCCGTTCGGCTGCGGGCGGTCGAATCGGCGCCGGCCGCGGCGAACGTCGACAACCCTGAAGCGCAGGCGGCGGCGAGCGAGCAGCAGCGCGTCGTCGCACGTGCGCTCGAGTCGCTGCCCTCCGATCAGCGGACGCTCATCGAAGAGGCATATTTTCTCGGAATGACACAGTCCGAGCTCGCCGACAAGTTCAAGCTGCCGCTCGGCACGGTCAAGACTCGCATTCGGGCGGGGATGCAGGCGCTGCGGCAGCAGCTGTCGGGCTACATCTTTGCGCGGGTGGGCGCCGTAGAAGACTAATGGGAATGGACCATCCGCTGGGCGATCAGGCGGAACTCTACGTCGTCGGCGCGTTGACGCCCGCCGAACAGGCCGAGTTCGAAGCGCATCTGGCGGGGTGCGCGGCGTGCGCCGCCGAGGTGCGTGCGCTCGCGCCGGCGATCGCGGCGCTCGCGTACTCCGCGCCGTCTGCCGGGCCGTCGCCTGCCGTTCGCGATCGGCTGATGGCGCGCGTCGGCGGTCCGCGTGTCAGCAGCCGACGCCCGGCGGCGTGGCAGGGAAGCTGGCTTGCCGCAGCCGCCTCGATCGCGATTGCGGCGGCGCTCGCCGGCTACGCCGCACAGCTGCGCGGACGCGTGACGTCGCTCGAAGCGCAGCTGCGCGAGGCGAGGCTGCGGGCCGATGCCGGCGAGCGACAGATGGCCGACGCTCGCCGCGCCGGGAACGTGGCGCAGTCGATGATCGCGGTGCTCACGGCGCCGGACGTCGCGCGCGTGGATCTCGCAGGACAGGCTGCCGCGCCCGCCGCGTCGGCGCGCGCGTACTGGAGCCGTTCGCGCGGTCTCGTGGTGAACGCGACGAACCTGCCGCCGCTTCCGGCGGGTCGGACGTATCAGATGTGGGTGATTGCCGCGCAGCAGCCGCCGATCAGCGCGGGACTGCTCAAGCCGGATCCGAACGGCCGCGCCAGCGTGATGTTCGAGACGCCGGTCGACATCGCGCAGCCGACAGCGATGGCAGTCACCATCGAGCCTGAAGCCGGTGTCCCGTCACCAACCGGTGCGATGTATCTGGTAGGCCAGGCGCACTGAGGCGCTCGCGCCGTAGCGCTCGCGCGTATCTAGAACAGAATGTCGCCGCGGCGGACCGTTGGCGTTCCGTACGTAGCGAGGCTTTCAGCCGAGCGGAAAGATCGCGCGCAGCGCGTCGTCCAGCTGCGAGTAGCGGAACGTGAATCCAAGCCTCTGCGCCTTTGCCGGCACCGCACGCTGACCTGAGAGCAGCAGCGCATCCGCCATCTCTCCGAGCAGCAGCCGCAGCGCGAAGGCCGGCGCCGGCATGAAGGCCGGACGATGCAGCGCGCGTCCGAGCGCGCGCGCGAACTCGGCGTTCGTGATCGGCGATGGCGCAGTCGCGTTGACGGGACCGGTCACCGAGGGCGTGTCGATCGCCCACCGCACGAGCGCGATCCAGTCGTCGCGGTGAATCCACGGCCAGTACTGGCGGCCCGACCCGACGGGGCCACCCACGCCGAACTTGAACGGCGGCAGCATTTGCGGCAAGGCGCCGCCGTCCCGCTCGAGCGCGAGCCCTGTTCGAACGCACACGACGCGCGCGCGATCTGCGGCGCGCATGGCCTCGGCTTCCCATTGCGCGCAGACGGACGCGAGGAAATCGGATCCTGGCGGCGCGTCCTCGGTGACGATCTCGTCGCGGAGCGGACCGTAATAGCCGACCGCGGATCCGCTGATGAACACCGCCGGCGGCGACGCGGCGTCGCGTATCGCGTTGGCGATCGTTCGCGTCACCTGCAGGCGGCTGTCGAGGATCCGCGCCTTGTGGGCTTCGCTCCAGCGGCGCGCGGCGATCGGTTCGCCGGCGAGGTTGACGACGGCGCCGGCGCCGTCGATTTCCTTCGCCCATCCCGTCTGCGCGCGGGGGAGGACGACCGTCCCGTGGCCGACGGCGGTGAGCGCCGCGGCGAGCGGACGGCCGAGAAAGCCGGTGCCGCCGGAGAGGACGATGCGCATCGGGAGGTCAGTTTACGCCCGTTGACATCCACGGCGCCTTCAAGTTAACTAACTGGTTAGTTTCTAATGCCGAGGCCCGCGCGCGTCTCGCCCGACCGTATCCTCGCTGTCGCCGCGCTCGAGTTCTCGGAGCGCGGCTTTGCGGGCGCTCGCGTCGACCGCATCGCCCACCGCGCAAGGGTGAACAAGGCGATGCTCTACTACCATTTCACGAGCAAGCAGCGCCTCTACCGCACCCTCCTCCGCCGCATGTTCACCCGCGCGGCCGAACGTCTGCAGAGCGTCGCCGCCGGCCACCATCCGCCGGCGGTCAAGATCGATCGCGCCATCGCGGCGATGGCGGCGTTCATCGACGAACACGCGTTCTTTCCCGCCATCATGCTGCGCGAGGTCGCCGAAGGCGGCATGCATCTCGATCGCGAGACGCTCAAGGCGCTCGGCGCCGTGCCGCGCGCGGTGGCCGCGATCATCCGCGAGGGCGTCGCCGCCGGCGAGTTCCGCCCCGTCCATCCCGTCGTCGCGTACTTCAGCATGCTCGCCCCGATCGTGTTCTTCCTGGCGGGCACGCCGATCCGCAAGGAGATCGCGCACCTGCACGTCGTCGATCTGTCGTCGCTCTCGACCGCCGAGTTCGTGCGGCAGCTGCAGGAGGCGGCGCGGCGGTCGCTCATGCGCGACCCGGTGAGATCGAAATCGTGAACGTTCGCTCTCGAACATCGATCGCCTGGCTGGCCGCGGCCGTCGCCGCGGCCGCATCGTGTCGCCAGAGACCGCCGGCCGATCGCGCGCGCGTGTCGGGCCAGGTGGAAGCGACCGACGTGCAGGTGGCCGCGCAGGTGGGCGGACGGTTGATCGAGCTGCGCGTTCGCGAGGGCGACCGCGTCAACGCCGGCGACGTCATCGCCCGCCTCGACACCGCGGACGCCGAGCTCGCGCTCGCGAGGGTGCGCGCCGAGCGCGCGCAAGCCGACGCGCAGCGGCGGCTGCTCGTCGCGGGCACCCGTCCGGAAGATATCCGGCAGGCCGACGCGCAGGCCGCGACCGCTGAAACCGACGTGCGCGCCGCGGAGGCCGAGCTGGCCGCCGCCCAGGCGGACGTCGATCGCTTCGAGGCGCTTCTCGCGGCGGACTCCGGCTCGCGCAAGCAGCGCGACGACGCGGTGACGAGGCGGGATGTCGCGAAAGAGCGGCTGCAGGGCGCGCGCGATCGCGTGCGGGCGGCGCGCGAGAACGTGGCGCGGCTGCGCGCCGGGGCCCGCCGCGAAGACATCGAAGCGGCGCAGGCGCGCGTGACGGCCATCAGCGCGCAGATCGCCGCCGCGGAAAAAGCGATCGCCGACGCAACCGTGAGCGCGCCGACCCCTGGCGTCGTGACGGAGACGCTCGCTGACGCGGGTGAGCTGCTGCAGCCGCGCGCGCCTCTCGTCGTGATCACCGATCTCGTTCACGCGTGGGCCAACGTGTACATCGACGAGCCGCTCGTGCCGCGCATCCGGCTCGGCCAGCCGGCAACCGTCTTCACCGACGCCGGCGGACCGGGCGCGTCCGGCACCATCAGTTACATCTCGTCGAAAGCGGAATTCACGCCGCGCAACGTGCAGACGGCCGAGGATCGCTCGAAGCTGGTCTATCGTCTCAAAATCTCGCTCGACAACCGGAAAGGCGTGTTCAAGGCCGGCATGCCCGTCGAAGCGGAGATCCCTTTCCAGGACGCGCGATGAGCAAGCAAACGCATCGACCAACCGCGGCGAGCGATCGAGCGAGCCGCGGCAGGCAGCGGGGGCGGGGCCCCGCCGCAAAATAAGAAAGAGATGGCGGCAATAGCCATCGCTCTCGATCGCATCACAAAGCGCTACGCCGACACGATCGCGCTGCGCGACCTGACGTTGTCGATCGATCGCGGTGAGATGTTCGGCCTGATCGGGCCCGACGGCGCCGGCAAGACGACGACGATTCGAGTGATCTGCGGACTGTTGCGAGCCGACGGCGGCAGCGCGCGCGTGCTGGATCTTGATCCGGTGCGCCGGCACGGCCGCCTGACCGAATCGGTCGGTTATCTGTCGCAGCGATTCAGCCTGTACGGCGATCTGAGCGTCGACGAGAACATCGCCTTCTTCGCCGAGATTCACGGCGTCGGCGACTACCACGCGCGGCGCGATCGACTTCTCGACATGACCCAGCTCACGAAGTTCCGCGCGCGCCTCGCGGACCGTCTGTCCGGCGGCATGAAGCAGAAGCTCGCGCTCGCATGCACGCTGATCCACGAGCCGGCGCTGCTGGTCCTCGACGAGCCGACGACCGGCGTCGACCCGGTGTCGCGCCGCGAGTTCTGGATGCTGCTGTCGGAGTTCCTGTCGCAGGGCATCACGATCGTCATGGCCACGCCATATCTGGACGAGGCGGAACGCTGCGCCCGCGTCGCGCTCCTGAGCGAGGGGCGGCTGCTCGCCGTCGATCGGCCCGACGCGCTGCGCGCCGCGCTGCCGGGATCGCTCTACGAAGTGATCGTGTCCGATCATCGGCGCGCGCAGGCCGTGCTCGCGCGCGTCCCGGGAGTGACCGACGTGCAGATGTTCGGCGAGCGCGCGCACGTCCGCATGGATCGCGCCGAGCGGGACGCCGCATCGCTGATCGCCTCGCACCTCGCTCAGGCGGGGCTCGAGGCGACGGGCATCCGCCCGACGGCGACGTCGCTCGAAGACGTCTTCATCGCGCGGCTCAACGAGGCGACTTCATGAGCGCGATCATCTGTCTTGCGGCTGCGTTCGCGCTCACGGCCGAAGCGGCGCCGCTTCGGCTGTCGGTCGATGAGGCGGTGCAGCGCGCGCTCGAGGCGAGCCATCGCGTGCGCGAGGCGGCGGCCCGCGCCGACGCGGCGGAGGCGGTCGTCGAGCAACGGCGCGCCTCGGCGCTGCCGCAAATTGCTGCGCAGGCCGGCTACACGCGCACGAACCACGTGGAGACGTTCGGCGTACTGCTGCCCAACAACCAGTTCCGCCTGATCTATCCCGACATCCCCGACAATTACCGGACACGGCTCGATCTTCAGTGGCCGCTGTACACCGGCGGCCGTCTCGACGCGCTCGAGCGCGCAGCCAGAATCGAAGCGACAGCGTCGTCGGACGACATCGCCACCGCGCGCGCCGACCTGACGCTCGAAGTGACGCGCGCGTACTGGACGCTCGTCACCGCCGTCGAATCGCTGCGCGTCGTCGACGAGTCGGTCGCCCGCGTCGACGCGCATTTGCGTGACGTCCGCAATCAGTTCGCTGCCGGATTGCTGCCGCCCAACGACGTGTCGAGCGCCGAGGCGCAGGGCTCGCGCCAGCGCATGGTTCAGGCGAGAGCCGCGCGCGACGTGGCGGAGGCGGAGCTGGCGCGCCTCGTCGGCGCGGCGCCCGGCACGCCCATCGAGGCAATTGCGACGCTCGACGTGCCGCCGCCGGTACCCGCATCGATGGACGAATTGATCGACCTCGCCCGGCGGCAGCGGCCCGAGCGCGCGTCGCTCGTCAAACGGGTCGCGGCGGCGGCCGAGCGCAATCGCGCGGCGGCTGCGGGGACGAAGCCGAACATCGGCGTCGGCGGCGGATTCGATTACGCGCGGCCGAACGCGCGCATCTTCCCGCGTGAAGACGCGTGGCGGACGTCATGGGACGCCGGCGTCAACGTCAGCTGGCCGCTGTTGGACGGCGGCCGTACGCGCGGCGAGCTGGCGGAAGCATCGGCGGCCGGCCGCGCGGCCGAGGAGCGCCTCGCGGAATTCGACAGCGTCGTGGCCGTCGAGATCCGGCAGCGGATGAGCGAGATCGACGCCAGCCGCGCGGCCATTGCGGCGGCGAACGACGCGGTCCGCAGCGCGCGAGAGGCGCGGCGCGTCGTCGGCGATCGCTTCGCCGCCGGCGTGACCACGAGCACGGACGTGCTCGATGCGCAGGTCGCGCTGCTGCAGGCCGCGCTCGATCGAACGCAGGCGATCGCGGCGGCGCGCCTCGCGGACGCGCGGCTCGCGCGGGCGGTCGGCCGGTGAACGCGATCGTCGTGAAGGACCTCACACGCCGCTTCGGCGATTTCGCGGCCGTTGATCGCCTGTCGTTCGAAGTGGCCAAAGGCGAAATCTTCGGCTTCCTCGGCAGCAACGGCGCCGGCAAGTCGACGACGATCCGGATGCTGTGTGGATTACTGAAACCGACGAGCGGGTCCGCCACGGTCGACGGCGTCGACGTCAGCCGCGATCCGGAGGCGGTCAAGCAGCGCATCGGCTACATGTCGCAGCGCTTTTCGCTCTACGAGCGGCTGACCGTCGATCAGAACATCAGCTTCTTCGGCGGCATCTACGGCCTCGATCGCACGCGGCTCGATGCGCGCCGCCGATTCGTGCTCGATATGGCGGGCCTCGCCGGCCGGGAGCGGCTGCGCGCCGCCGATCTCGCCGGAGGGTGGCGCCAGCGGCTCGCGCTCGGCTGCGCGATCCTTCACGAGCCGCCCGTCGTCTTTCTCGACGAGCCGACCGGCGGCGTGGATCCCGTCTCGCGGCGTGAATTCTGGCGGTTGATCGATCACCTGTCGGCGTCAGGCGTGACCGTGCTCGTCACGACTCACTACCTCGACGAAGCGGAGCATTGCAACCGCATCGCCATCATTCACGCTGGACGTCTTGCCGCGATCGGCACGACGGCGGAGCTGAAGCAGGTGTTTGCCGATCGCACGATCGTCGAGATCCGTACTTCGAATGCCGTCGAGGCGATGCGGCTCCTCGAGCGCGCGCCGGATGTCGAAAAGACGAGTGTGTTCGGCACCTCCGTGCACGCGGTGCTGAAACATGGTGAGCGCGACGTGGATGGCGTGAAGGCACGGTTGGAACACGCCGGTGTGCCGGTCGCGTCGATCGAGCCGGTGCCGCCGTCGCTCGAGGACGTGTTCCTCGACGTGGTGGAAGAGGCCGGCTGACGTGCGGAAGATCGCCGCCGTCGCACGCAAGGAGTTCCGCCAGATCGCACGCGATCCGCGGACGCTGATGACGCTGCTGTTCGTGCCCTTGTTCGTGCTGCTGCTCTACGGTTACGCGCTGAATTTCGACATCCGCCACATCCGGCTCGCCGTCGACGACCGCGATCGCACGCCGGAGAGCCGATCGCTCGTCGCGGCGTTCGTCAATTCCGGCTACTTCGACCTGGTCGCGGCCGTCGACGCCGATCCGAAGAAGGCTGTGGTGTCCGATCGACCTGCGGCCACTGAGCTGATGGACCGCAACGACGTGCGAGCGGTGCTCGTCGTCCCGAACGGACTCGGACGTGACGTGCGGGTCGGACATCGCGTCGACGTCCAGGTGCTGCTGAACGGCGACAACTCAAACACGGCGACAACCGTGATGGCGTATGCGACGACGATCATCCGGACCGAAGGTCTGCGATATGCCGCGCGCGCGGCAGCAGCCGCTCCAGCGGCAAACGGACCGGGAGCTTCCATCCGCGTGGCGACACCGCTCGTCACCGTCGAACCGCGCGTCTGGTACAACCCGCAGCTTCGCAGCGCGCTGTTTCTCGTGCCGGGACTGATCGCCTACATCGCGATGATCAGCGCAGTGATTTCGACGGCGCTCTCGATCGTCCGCGAAAAGGAACGCGGCACCATGGAGCAGGTTCGGATGGCGCCGCTCGGCGCAACCAGCTTCGTCGTCGGCAAGGTGGTTCCGTACTTCGCCATCTCGCTTCT
>Ga0209473_1000648_pt1 | contig 20288 bp, 16 predicted proteins | sample GraSoiAngelo_133_FD_185890 | JGI IMG/M metagenome (GOLD analysis project Ga0209473, IMG submission 185890) | Grasslands soil microbial communities from the Angelo Coastal Reserve, California, USA - 14_0929_05_20cm (SPAdes) (version 2) | ecosystem: Environmental > Terrestrial > Soil > Grasslands ...
AGGGTGAAGGCCGAGCGATCGGTGTTCCAGCCGATCAGGGCACCGGCGCGATGGCTGATCGTGTCGACGGCCCGGACCACCTGGGCCTCCGGGCCCAGCCCGTCCAGCAGCCGGCTGATCGCAACGGTATGCGGCATCGTCACCGCGGCGCCCAGAACCCTGGTATCCGCGCGTATATGCGCCACGGCATCGGTCAGTTCGGTCGGCCTGACCAGTCGCGCCTCGCATCTCGCATCGATGCCGGCTGCCACGAACCCCGCATCGTAAAGGGTGGCGGCCAGCTCGCCGCCCTCTTCCCCACCGACCAGCAGAAGCCGGGAGCCGGCAACGCCCCCGCCCCTCCGGCGGGGAGGGTCGGGAAGGGGATTACTCGAGGCCGTACTGCTTGAGGAGGCGGCCGAACTCTTCGTTGGTTTTGGCGTAGTGGTTGTGACCCTGCTTGTCGGAGAGGTAGAAGAAGTAGCCGGTTGTCGCCGGCTGGAGAGCGGCATCGATGGCCTTGATGCCGGGGTTCGCGATGGGTCCTGGTGGGAGTCCGGTATGTAAATAGGTGTTGTACGGGGACTGAATCATGCGGTCCTCTTTGGTGACCGATGACTGCCAGACCCCCTTGGCGTACAGCACTGTGGCATCGATGTCCAGCGCCCAGCCGGCCGACAGCCGATTGTAAATGACGCTGGCCACCAGCGGCCGATCGTCGTCGAACAGCGCCTCGCGCTCGATCATCGAGGCGATCGTGACGACCTGGAGCGCATTGAGCTTGCGCTGGCCTGCCTGCCCTTTGCGCGTGTCATTCCAGCGCTTGCCGAACTGGTCGAGCTGCAGGGTGATCAGCTGCTTCGCCGTCCCATTCCGCGGGATGAGGTAGGTGTCGGGGAACAGGAACCCCTCGAGCGACGCTCCTGGCGGAAGGTCCTTGAGGAAGTCCTGGTTGAACTGGCCCACCACCGCCTGCGCTATGTAGTCGCTGCCCTTGATCACGCCCCCCTGATCGAGCAGCGCGGCAGTCTTCTTGATCGTGTAGCCCTCCGGAACGGTGACGAAGATTTCCTCGGGGACGGCTGTTTGCAACGCCTGCAGGATCTGGATCATGTCGAGGTTCCGACTGATTTCGTAGGCGCCCGCCTGGACGTTGCGGTCCAGGTGCTTGTAGCGGGCGTAGAGGTCGAAAACGGTCACCGAGTCGATCAGTCCGGCGCGATGGAGAGTATCGGCCACCTCATGAAAGCTGGCTCCCGGTGGCACGACGAACCGTACTTTGGCATTTCCGGGATTGGCGGGCGTGTGCAGCTGATGGTCGACCCAGTTGTAGGCGAGCACGCCCGGAATGCCCAGTGCCGCCGGCAGCAGAAAGAGTATGACCACAAACCATTGCACGCAGCCCAGCGCACGGCTGCGCCGCCGCGGCGCGGGTGCGCTCATGGGTTGTCGGACTGGGTCAGTCAGCGCTCCGGGCCGCCGTCTTCATCGATCTCCTCGTCCTCTTCGAATTCCTCGAGCTGCTCGACCACCCGGTCGTGTTCGTCATCGTCCAGGGTTACGAGCGATTCGCCCTCGCGGCGCAGGATCAGCACCCGGTCCTCGTCGGCCTCCGCCTGGAGGACGTAGTAGGTTTCACCCTCGATCTCCACGACGTCGTGAACGACGTAGCTTTCCTCTTCGCCGGTCTTCTCATTGACCAGCTCGATGGTTTGAATCTCGCCGTTCGCTTCGGGAATCTCTGGCATTCAGCCTCCTGGCCCCCGCCCGCGTTGGTAGTCGAGGTACCCCTGCAACAATAACGTGGCGGCCATCCGATCAACCTCTTGCCGCCGTTTGCTCCGCCGTTTGCCCTGCTCGATCAGATAACGTTCGGCGGCCACCGTTGTCAGGCGCTCGTCCCAGTATGCCACCGGGCGCCCGGTCGCCTGCTCGACGCGCGCGCCAAATGCCTGGGCGTCCTGGGCCGCGGCTTCGAGGCGGCCGTTCATCATGCGTGGGAGGCCGATCACGATTGCGTCAACGCCGTGGCGGGCCACGAGATCCACGAGCGCCGCGAGATCCTCCGCCTCCGAGCGTCGCGAGAGCACGCTCAGTGGCTGGGCGATCGTCCCTGATGGATCACTCAGCGCAAGCCCGAGCCGGACACTGCCCGGATCGATCGCGAGGATCCTCAAGAGCTCGGGCTGCCGGAGACCTCCTGGATCTTGAGTGAGATGCGCGAGCTGAACAGCGGCAGCCAGGGCAGGCCGAACGGTGACTGGGTGACCCGGGCGTCGACGACGTTCGGCAGCGACTGCAGGAAGGCGTGCGCCTTCGAGGGACTCATGCCCTTCAGATGTCCTCGGATGTTGCTCTCCAGGAAGACCGGTATAGAAAAGCCCGACGCGTGACCATTCAGGGTGACGTGCCCATCGGTTGTCGCATCGATGGCGTCGTAGGTGAGCTTGACGTCGCTGGTCAGCTGGGCTCCGGATTGGAGCTTGTGCTGGAGGCCGGACTTCAGCATTTGCTTGACAGTCTTCTCGTCGAAGGCAACGCCGTTACCTTCGACCTTAATGGCGATGTTGAAGCCTGAGACTTCCTCGCCGACGTTGTGGTCTGGTTTGGCCGTAGCCTGCACCCCGTTCCCTACCATCACGAGCGTCTGGCCCTGTGCCTTGGTCTTCAGTTGGTCCGTAATCCGGGGCACGGCGTCCTTTGCGTAAACGTCTCTGGGGCCGTCGATGTCAGACTGCTGAATCACCGTCGCCGTCCGTGGATCGGCACCTCCGCTCGTTGCTTGCGCGTTATCTACGGTGAGGTTGAAATCGCGATTTCGATCGATGGTTGTAATGGTGTGGGCACCCGTGTTGCCGTCGGGGCCGGCGGTCACAGCCTTGACTGGGACAGTTGCCGAGCCGCGAGGGGATGCAACAGTACCCGCCTTCGTCGTTGTGTAGCGTTTGCCGTCGGTCGTGCTGACGCTAGTCCCGGTCGGAATCGTGGTCGTACCTGAGTCGCATAGGAATACACAGTTCTCCGTGAAGGTCACTTCGCCGACGGATGGCTGGGCGGGAATCGACTTCGAACCCGTTGCCGTACCCGGCAGGCTCTGCGATTCACTCGCGGTAACCGCCTGGGTCACGAAGTGATCGGGCGATCCCGCCGCGGTGCCCGGTGCTCCGAGTAACGTCACGTCGGCCTTGATCGCCGTTCCCGACACCGATAGGGTCGCGGTTGCGCTGGGCAGGTAAAGGATGCCGACGAGCAGGGCGAGGATCGCCAGCGCTCCGGCGCCGATCAGGTAAGGCCGGTAACTGTTGAAGGAGGGACCCGGCCCTGGCGACTTCGGAGGTGCGGGCGCCTTTTTCGGGGGCGCCGAGACCACCGACGCCTGGCGTGGGCGGTCAAGCGTCGCGACGCCGCCGGAACCGCCGACTCGAGAGCCGGCCTCGGCACTGGCCGGAGCCGTCGCGGACGGTGCGGCGCCTGGCGCGGGCGGCTCATCGACCAGCGCAGGCTGGTGAATCTCAGTCCCGGTGTCATAGGCCGCCAGGCTCGGATAGGCCGTGACGCCGGCTTCCAACGACATCGCCTGGAGGCGGGGATCGCCGCTCACCAGGTTGACCCGCTTGCCATAGCTGTCGGCATAGCGCTTCAGCAGCCGGAAGCTCATTGGACTCTGGAGGGCGCGGGCCCGATCGGGGACCACGAAGGTAACCTCATCCTCGAGACTGAGATCACGGAGGCGATCGACGAGGTCGGTGATCTCCTCGTCAGCTTCGACGTAGAGCAGCTTGGCCAGAGTCTTCACAGTTTTAACACGTCGCAGCCTTTCATACCCGAAACGTCACCGATAGTCGAGTCGTTACGCTGTCAGGTTTTCTGGCCCGACCGTCAGACTTTCATCGCCTTCAGCACCTTCCGCATCAGCCCGAAAAGGGGGGCCTGATCCTCAGATTGCTGCTGAATGGCGTGGAAAGCCAGCCCCATCGGCGTGATGTCCTGCTGGTCGAGCAGCAACCCGGTGGAGTCGTAGATGCCTCGAATATCGACCGGGCGAAGGACGTTGACGCCCGGGGGGCGGCCGAACGGAAGTTTGTCCGCCCAGGGAAAGCTTCGAAGCTGCTCCTTGACCTCCGGCAGGGCGCTGCCGCCCCCGGCCAGATAGATCGCCGTCGGGAGCCGATCCCCCTTCGCCATCTCCTGGAGCGTGATCGCCACGCCCTCGACCAGCACCTCGGCATCCCGGGCCAGTACGGCGTGCACCTTGTCGGCCTGCTCCGGCGGGAGCTCCCCCTTGGAATGGCGAAGCTTGACGGCTTCCGCTTCCGTAAAGGAGATGCCGAAGCGGGTCGCCAGCTTCTTGGTGAAGACGCGCCCGCCGATCGGGAACATTCGGGTGCCCTCGATGCCGCCATTGCGGATCAGGGCGATGTCGGTGGTGCCGCCGCCGATGTCGATGAAGATTCCCCCAAAGTCGTAGACCTCGTCGGTGGCGGCGCAGCGCGCCATGGCATAAGGCTCGGCGACCGTGGCCAGCAGCTCGAGATCCAGCTCGGTCGCAATCGTCTGCAGGGCGCCCACGTGGGTTAGCGGCGCAAATGTGTTGAAGACGGTGATCACCATCTGCTTGCCCTGGAAGTCGATCGGGTTGTTGACAACAAAGCCGTCGATTCGGACGCTCGTGATCGCCGAGTTGATCAATTTGACGCTGACGTCGGCGACGCCCAGCTCGAGGCTCATCGCGTGCCGCGCCTCGCGGAGGGCGCGTTTCTGCACCAGTTGAAGGGTCTGGATCAATTCGACCTCGTTGATCTTGAGGTTGGGGTCGGCGCGCGGCACCGTGACCGACGTGCTGAACCCCTTGACCTGTTCGCCGGCGATGCCGATCACCGCCTGGCCGGGGATGACGTCGCACATGTCCTCCGCCTGGGACATCGCCTTATCGCAGCTGTCGATGATCCCCTGGATATCGGATGGGACCCCGCCCTGCATGTCGGCAAATTCCTGCCGCTGTCGCGAGGCCCCCAGCACGACGCCGTTACGCCCCTCCCGCTTGACGACCAGCGCCTTGATGTACTCGGTGCCGATGTCCAGGGCGGTGTAGTAGTTCTCGTAGTCGGCGCCTCGCCGCAAGCGCTTGATCCGGTCTTTGATCTTGATCATCCGGGCTTATCTCCCTTCTCCCTTGCGGGGGAGGGTCGGGGTGGGGGGTTCAACCGCTGCCGCATATAGTCCTGCAAAGACTTGAACGCGTCATCCACCCTTTCGGGATCGATCCCGCCGCCCTGGCCGACGGGCCCCCGGCCACCGCCCTTCCCGCCCGCCACCTGACGGAAGGCCTGCACGAGATCATTGGCGGGCAACCGGTCGGCGAGCGAGCTTGCCACCTTGACGGCAAAGTTGCGGCCGCCGACGACGACCGCCACCCCATTGCCGTTGGCCCTCGTCAGCGCGTGATCGGCGAAGGTGAGCAAGTCCGTTTCGGCGGCATCCACCCGCTGCAGGAACAGGCGGACGCCGTCGACGTCGGCTTCCTCGAGTTGCGCTCCACCGCCGGCGGCAAGACGCTGTCGCAAATTGGCGATCTCCTTTTCCACGCGCTTCACCTCGGCTTGGAGGGTGGCGACCCTGGAAGGCAGCTCGGCCGGACCTGCCCGCAGGGCTTCGGCAAGCTCGGCGAGTACCCGCTCATACTCCCGCACCCGCTGGTCCGCGGCCGCGCCGGCCCGCATTTCGATTCGACGAATCCCGGCGCCGATGCTTCGGTCGCTAGAGATCAGCGCCATACCGATCTCGCCAGTTCGCGCCACGTGCGTGCCGCCGCACAATTCGCGGGCCCAATCATCGAAGGAAACGACCCGAACCAGGTCGCCGTACTTCTCGTCGAAGAGTGCGACGGCGCCAGTTGCGATCGCCTGCTCGAGCGGAAGCTCCTCCACCCGGCGCTCCAGGTTCGCGCGGATTTTGTCATTGAGCAGGCGAAAGACGCGATCGATCTCGTCGGGAGCCAGCGCACGCGGAAAACGAAAATCAAAGGTTGCAGAGTCCTGGTGAACCGACGACCCGGCCTGCGTCGCTTGGTCGCCCAGCACGTCGCGAAGGGCGCGATGCAGCAGGTGCGTGGCCGAGTGATGACGGGCGATCGCCTGACGGCGCTCAGCATCCACCGCGGCGCGCACCCGATCGCCGGGCTTGAGCCGATCGGGCGGCGCGGCGACCCGGTGACGAATCGCCTCACCCTGTGGCTGCACGTCGACGACGACGACCTTCGCGCCGTTCCAGGTCAGCCAGCCGGTATCGGCCGTTTGCCCGCCTCGCTCCGCATAAAAAGGCGTCTCTTCGAGGAACACATCGGCCTGCCCCGGGTCGCCGGCGACCGCGAAGACGTCGGTGATGGAAGTGTCCACGTCGAGCCGGTCATAGCCGACAAAGCGCGTCGCTCGGCCCGCCAGCGGCGCCGTGAATCCGCCGGTTGCCACACGGCTGCGCTCCCGCTGACCCTGCATCAATGTCGCGACCGCGGTCATGTCGACGGTGACCCCCTGTTCTCCGGCCAGCTCGGCGGAGAGTTCGACCGGGAAACCAAGGGTGTCGTGCAGGTAGAAGACCTCCTCCGCGGTCAGCGCCTTCCGATCGATCAGCCCCTGGAGGCGCTCCATACCCTGCCGCAGCGCGATGCTGAAGCGCTCCTCCTCCGATCGCACCACATCCGTTATCTGGCTGACCTGCTTACGCGCCTCGGGGTAGACATCGCCCAAGAGTCTGACCACGATTGGCACCCCCGACGATAAGTGAGCATTGGGACCGAGCCGTCGGGCATGAACCATGGCGCGCCGGATCAGGCGCCGCAGGACATAACCCCGACCCTCATTCGAGGGGATGACGCCATCCGCCGTCAGCATGGCGGTGCCTCGCGCATGGTCGGCCATGACCCGAAGCGACGTATCCACCTCGGGCTGCGTCCCATACGGCCGTCCGGTTTCCTTCTCCCAGTGTTCGATCAGCGGCCGGAAAAGGTCCGTTTCAAAAACACCGCGACGCTGTCGGTTGACGACGGCGGTGATGCGCTCCAGGCCCATCCCGGTGTCGATACCCTTGCGTGCCAGCGGCGTCCGGTGGCCGGCCTGGTCGCGGTCCCACTGGATGAACACCAGGTTCCAGATCTCGAGGAACCGGTCGCAGCCGGGGTGCTCGCAATTCGGACCGCAGTCCGGCATCCGACACCCATGCTCCTCGCCCCAGTCGTAGTGGACCTCGGAGTCCGGACCGCAGGGCCCGGTTGGACCGGCCGCCCAGAAGTTGAATTCGTCGCCAAAGCGACGAATGCGCGCGTCCGGAATGCCGGTCTTCTTCCAGATCTCGTAGCTCTCGTCATCCTCGTTGTGAATCCCGGCCCACAGACGCCCCGGCTCGATTCGGAGTTCGGTGGTCAGAAACTCATACGCGTATGGAATCGCCTTCTCCTTGAAGTAGTCGCCGAAGGAGAAGTTGCCCAGCATCTCGAAGAAGGTGAGATGGTGGCCGTCGTGGCCAACGACGTCGATGTCCGATGATCGGAAGACTTTTTGGACGGTGGTGGCGCGTGGATAGGGCGGCTTCGCCTGGCCCAGGAAGACAGGCTTGAAGGGCACCATGCCGGCACTGGTGAACAGCAGAGTAGGATCGCCGAACGGGATCAGGGATGCGCTCGCCAACACCTTGTGGTCCCGCTCTTTGAAAAAGTTAAGAAAACGCTGGCGGATTTCCGCGCTCTTCACTCTTGGTCCTTGCGCGCACTGAATTGTACCGAGATCTCGTTTCTGCCTCACCGCGGGCCGCCGCTAACTGACGGGAAGTTCGCGCTTCAGCCGCTCGACCGCCGCCCGCTGCAGCCGCGAGACATGCATCTGTGAGATGCCGAGCCGCTTGGCAACCTCCGCCTGGGGCAGCTCGTCGACGAAGCGGAGATACATGATCCGCCGCTCACGCGGCGTCAGGTGGCGCATAGCCTGGTCGAGGAGATCCTGCAGTTCCACCTTGTCGAGGTTCTCGTCTTCCAGCCCCAGTCGCTCGGTCAGTTGCAGGCCGTCGTCGTCGCGGGCGGCGGAACCGGTTGACTCGAAGGGGATGGTGCGCTGGGCGGGGCTCGCCTCCATCGCGGCCAGCACCTCTTCGGGTTCCAGCCCGAGCTCCTTGGCGATTTCGTTGACCGACGGCTGTCGGCCGAGCGTCGCTTGCAGTCGCTGCTGCGCCACATCGGCGCGCTGCATCGTCTCCTGCAGCCGGCGCGGCACCTTCACCGCCCAACTCTTGTCCCGGAAATACCGCTTGATCTCCCCCACGATGGTGGGCGTGGCGAACGTCGAAAACTCCAGGCCCCGCTGCGGCTCGAAGCGCTCGATCGCTTGCAGCAGTCCGATATAGCCGACCTGGACGATATCCTCCAGCGGCTCGCCCCGGTTGCTGAATTTCTTGGCCAGGAAGACCACCAGATTGTTGAACAACTCGACAAGCTGCTGGCGGACCTGCGGATCCTTCGTCTTCTGATATCTAAGGAAGAGACGGCGAACGAGCTCACGGTTCGGTCGGACGGTGGACTGCGGGGAGGGTGGGCGTTCTACTCGATCAGGTATTTGACCATCCTCATCCGCATGCTGCCCGTCTGGTCATCCACCTGGTAGCGGAGTTCGTCGACAAACAGCCGGATCATATTCAAACCAATCGTTTCATAGTCGAGCTCCATCTCGCGATGGGGCTTGCGAACGGCCTGCTGCTGCTGCTGCTCGACGGCCCGCGGCGGAACACTCCGGACCTCGACCTCCAGTCGGCGCGGCCGGCTCTTGAAGATTAACTTCAGCTGGCCATTTCCGCTCCCCCACTGCTGGGCTGCCGCGGCACAGGCGTTCTCGCATGCCTGGGTGATGGCGATGTTCAGATCGTCGATCTCCTGGAGGGAAAAACCAACCACGAGCCCCAACGACGACGCCGCGCGCTTGGCGACCACGATGTAATCGGCGATGGCGGGCAGTTTCAGCTCGGTCAGATAGGCGCCGCCGTGAGCCTCCTGGCCGGGTGTCGCCGGTTGATGGCGAAGTCGATTCTCCCTCATGATTCCTCCCGGTGCTGGCTCGCCTGTGATCCGCCCCGGCGGCGGCCGAGCCCGCCAAGGCGTTCGCGGATCCGGTCACGCCATCCGGTGATGGCGGCGCTGGTGGCGTTCATCGCCCGATCGGCGGCGGTGAACTTGTCGGTGACCCCGGTGACCATGTCATCGATCTGCTGCAGGCTGTGGCGCAGTTCGGGGAGGGCCAACCTGGCCTCATCAAGCGTCAGCGTCAGGATCGCTTCAATGGTCCGCAAGCTCCGGGTCATGTTCAGCAAGGTGAACGAGGCAAAGACGCTGAAAAGAAGAAACCCAACGCCGACCAGGAGCACGCCGACCTGCCATACCACTTACGCAATCCTCCCGACATTGCCCGTCACGGGATGTTGCCCAAGTTGTACCGCGTTTGTGGAGCGCTCAAACGCTCCACTAGACCGCCTGCTCCCGTCGGGTCAAGCGGGTTCCCGCCCACTGCACAATCGCCAGGAGCGCCAGGTCGTTGAGGGGGTGCAGCTCGCCAAGCGCCAGCCGGGCGCCCACGCCGGCGATCCCAAGCGCCTCGCCGACCAGCACGGCCAGGGTGCTGAGGCCCAGCCGGACGACGTACTGGGGCGCCCTGGGAGCCATCAGGTAGGCCAGCTGCGTGCCCAGCAGGATCAGGAGTGTGGCCAGCACGAAGACCGGCGGGATGGGCACAGGCAACGCCGCGAGTGTAGCGGATGTCGTGGGGGATCTAAACAAAGAGAGGCCCGGCCAGCTGGCCGGACCTCTCCTGAAGCTCGCGTCGTTTATTTGCTGTGATGCCCGTTGTTCGTGTGCTTGTCGCTCGGCGTCGTCGCGCTCGGCGTCGTCGCGGCCGGCTGCTGCCACTTCTGCGACTGGCTGTTCACCACGGCCGGCGTGTTGCACGAGTTGCCCGGACGTGAGCAGGTCGGTTGCGGTGCGGGCGCCGGGTCGGGTGTCGAAATCGTGAGGCCTGCGAGCGAGATCGCCAGCGCGCCCCAGCCGTTCGTATCGTTGACGGTCACGCTGGTGAGCGTCTTGGTGCCGTCCAGGCTGATGGTGAGCATGTCGATGACGGCAGCCGAGCCATCAGTCGCGGTACCGCTCCAGACCTGCGCGGCAGCCGGATCGGCGATCAGGTTGACCGTGAAGCCGGCGCCGGTCCTCCACTCGCGGAGGTTGCCACCAACCATCAGGTCGGTGCTCGTCGTCGTGCCGTCACTGAAGGTCAGCGTCACGTTGCCGACTACAGTCTGGTCGTACCACAGGTAGGTGTTGGCAGAGTTGAGCAGCAGGTAGGCACCGGTCGCATTTGCCCAGGAACCGCTGAAGCTCACGCTCTGGCCGTTGCTCAACGAGACCAGGTTGCCGGAGCTCAGGTCGAAAGAATGGCCGCCGAGGGACGTAATGCCCGACGGCGCCCCAACGTAAACCCCGCTCAGCGGGACGGTCGCCTGGGCGCCCAGGGCCACCGGGGCGTCCTGTGCGTAGCCCATGATGCTCGACGCGGCGATCAAACCGGACGCGAGAATGAGACCTTTGGCGGACTTGGTGAAGATGGCGGCGTTCATGTCGCCTACTGTAAGTTGCGTACCTTACGCACTCGATGGCAATACCTTGCGGCCCGTAACGGGGCCGAAAAACCACGGTGACAGTTACGGCTGGAGCCCTATCGACCTTGTTTCAGCGGCGGACGCACCAATTCGAGGCCCAGTTCCCGCAGCTGTTTGGGGTCAGCCGGAGCCGGCGCGTCGGTCATGACCTCTTCGGCCTGCTGGTTCTTGGGAAACGCGATCACCTCGCGGATCGTCTGCTCACCGGCGGCCAGCATGACCACCCGGTCCAGGCCATAAGCGAAGCCACCGTGCGGCGGCGCGCCGTAACGGAAAGCGTCGAGAAGGAAACCGAATCGTCGCTCGGCGTCCTCGCGCGCCATGCCCAACCCGCTGAAGACCCGCTGCTGCATTTCCGGATCGTGAATCCGGATGCTGCCCGAGCCGAGCTCGGTGCCATTGAGGACCAGGTCATAGGCGCGGGCGCGCACCCGCATCGGCTCGCTGGCCAGCAGGGCAACGTCCTCGGCCCGTGGTGAGGTGAATGGATGGTGGGCAGCGGTAACGTCGCCCGTCTCCTTGCTCCGCTCGAAGAGTGGAAACTCGGTGACCCAGACGAATTCGAAGGCGCGCTCGTCGATCAGCCCAAGGGATCGGGCCGCTGACTTACGGACCGATCCCAGCGCCGCCGCTGCGACCTCCGGGCGGTCTGCCACCGCGACCACCACATCGCCTGGTTGCGCCCCTGTCGCCTGCTCCAGGCCGGCTAGCTCCCGCTCGGTGAAGAACTTCGTAATCGGCGAGCGCCAGCCCTGCGCCTCCCGATGCCAGAAGGCGAGACCCTTCGCTCCGTCGCCGCGGGCGGCCTCGGTAAGGGCATCGATCTCCTTGCCGCCGATTGTCACCGGAATGCGAAGACCGCGCACCACTCCGCCGGCATCCAGCGCCTGCCGGAAAATCTTGAAGTCGGTGCCCGCGAAGATCGACGACAGCTCCTCGATCTCCAGCTTGTATCGAAGATCGGGCTTGTCCACGCCGTATCGAAGCATCGCGTCCGCGTGGGTGATACGGCGGAAGGGTGTCGCCACGGCTACGCCAAGCACCTGCTTCCAGACGTGGGCAAAGCAGCGTTCTACGACGTCGAGCACGTCGTCCTCGGCGACGAAGGACATCTCGAGATCGAGCTGGGTGAACTCCGGCTGACGGTCGGCGCGCTGGTCCTCGTCCCGGTAGCAGCGCACGATCTGGAAGTAGCGGTCCATGCCGGCCACCATCAAGAGCTGCTTGTAGAGTTGCGGCGACTGCGCCAGCGCGTAGACGTGGCCCGTCTTCAGCCGGCTGGGAACCAGGTAATCACGCGCCCCTTCCGGCGTACTGCGGATCAGAACCGGCGTCTCGATCTCGACAAAGCCCTCGTCGTCGAGAAAATCCCGAATGGCCTTCGCCATCCGGTGTCGGAGCTGGAGATTCCGGGCCATCCGCTGCCGTCGAAGATCCAGGTAACGGTAGCGAAGGCGCAGTTGCTCATCGACCACGCCGTCCTCGTTGACGGCGAAGGGAGGCGGCAGCGCGCGGTTGAGGATGTCGACGGCCTGCGCCTCGATTTCGACAGCACCGCTGGGGAGCTCCTTGTTCTCCGTTCCCGGTGGGCGCCGCACGATCGGCCCCCGGACGTGGATCACGGTCTCCAGTCGCAGCTCTCCGCCCGTCGCATGCGCCTGAGCGTGCACCGGGTCGAACTTCACCTGGACGATCCCACTCCGGTCGCGCAGGTCGATGAAGATCAGGCCGCCGAGGTCCCGGCGGCGGTGCACCCAGCCATAGACGTCGACGGACTGCCCCGCCTGCTCGATCCGCGGCGCCCCACACGGGGTTCGGGGTGTCAGGCTCACCCGGCGCTCAAGGCTTGCGTGACAGTTGGGACGACCTCGCGTTCGGCGACACTCACCTGCGTTTTCAGACGCATGTCGCGGACGACGGCCTCGCCTTTTTCTCGTTCCTCCGGACCGACGAGCAGAGCGACGCGCGCCCCTCGTTTGGCGGCTTTGCGGAGCTTGGCATCAAGCCGGGCCGCCCCGGGGTCGACCACCACCCGCAAACCACGCTCGCGCAAGGTCCCGGCCAGGTGGAAGACATAGAGCTCATCTTTGGGATCGACCGCCAGGGCCCAGACATCGGGCGCCGGAGGCGCCAGCGGCTTGCGCTCCTTGAGCACCATGGCCGTCCGGTCCAGGCCGATGGCGAAGCCAACGCCGGGCGTCACCCGGTAGCCCAGGGCGGCGGCGAGGCCATCGTACCGACCGCCACCGCCCAGCGCGTTCTGCGCTCCGCCCAGGCTTTCGTGCTGATATTCGAAGACCGTTCGCGTGTAGTAGTCGAGGCCGCGGACCAGCTCGGGATTCAGGGTGAAGGGAATCGCTTCCGCGGCCAGCCCGTCCTTGACCGCCTGGAAGGCCTGGGCGCAAGGCTGGCAGAGGTGGTCCACCATGCGGGGGGCCTTTTGCTTGAGTTCCTGGTCCTGCGGTTCTTTCGAGTCGAAGAGGCGCAGCGGGTTCTTCTCGAATCGCGTGCGGCTTTCCGCGCTCAGCTTGGCCAGATGAGGGCGATAGTAATCGCGGAGCCGTTCCCGATACGCCGGACGGCAGACGTCGTCGCCGATGCTGTTGAGCAGCAGGTGGATCCCACCGATATCGAGTCCGCCGAACCACTTCCACCCGAGAACGATGGCTTCGACATCGAGCAGCGGGCTGGCGTCGCCGATCGCTTCGATGCCGAACTGACGAAATTCGTGGAAGCGACCGCGCTGCGGCCGCTCCGACCGAAAATACGGGCCCAGGTAATAGAGGCGCACCGGCTGCGGCTCCAGCTGCATGCCGGCATCGAAGTAGGCGCGGACGATCGGCGCGGTCCCCTCCGGGCGCAGCGTCAGCGATCGATCGCCCCGATCCTTGAACGTGAACATCTCCTTGCTCACGATGTCGGTCGCCTCGCCCACGGCGCGCACAAAGAGGTCGGTGGCCTCGAAGGTCGGCGTCTCAATCCGGAGATAGCCAAACCTCTCGGCGAGGTCTTTGGCCGTCCCCGACATCGCCTCCCAGTAGGGCTGATCCGCGGGCAACAAATCCTGGGTCCCGCGGGGACGCTGCGCGATCGGGGGCATGGTTTCGACAGAATAGCGAATGCCCGGCGGGAGATCGATGCCGCGCGCTAGCTCGCGAGCTGGGCGTCGGCATTGCCGGCGTCGCTGCGAACCACCCGGTTGCGACCGGTCCGCTTGGCCACGTAGAGCGCCTGGTCCGCGGCTTGCACCAGCGCCTCGCGGGTGTCGCCGTCGCGCGGGAACACGGCGATACCCAGGCTGAGGGAAAGGTTGGAGACGGCTTTTCCGTCCAGTAACACGGCCTGACCGCCGATCGTCCGGCGAATCCGCTCGGCGATGGCGACCGCTGCCCGGCTGTCGGCGCCCCTCAGCACGAGCACGAACTCGTCGCCGCCGTAGCGTGCCACCAGGTCCTTGGGTCGCACGGCCGGCACCAGGATCTGGCGGGTGAGGTGGCGCAGGACGGCGTCTCCGGCGGGGTGCCCGACGGTGTCGTTGATTTGCTTGAAGTGGTCGAGGTCGCACATGATCAGGGCAAGCGGTTCGCGCGTCTTCCTCGAGCGCAGCAACTCGCGGTCGAGGTAGGCTTCCAGCTCGCGGTGGTTCGCCACCCCAGTCATGGCGTCGGTAGTGGCCAGCTGCTTGGTGTGCTCGTAGGCCGCTGCATTCTCGATCGCGATCACCGCCTGGTTTGCCAGGGTCTGGAGGACGCGGACCTCACTTCGCTCCAGCGTACGCGGCGACCGCAGGTGGATCACGAGCACGCCGACGATCTCGCCCGCCAGGCACATGGGAACGGCAACCGCCCGCTGCAACCCCACCCGTCGGGCCGCGGAGAGCGGCTCTCCATGCTCATCGACCAGATCGAGCTCGAGGACCTGTTCCGGTCGCTCGACTCGCTTCGAGGCCAGGTCCCCGCTCTGCCGGACCGCGGCCATTTCACGCCGGGTGGTCGATCCGACGATGACGTCGTTGAATTGCTCGCGCCAGGCGGGCTTACGCAGGTGCAAGGAGGCATACGGGGCATCCAGGATCTCAGCCGTGGCGTGGGCGACCGCCCGCAGCAGGTTGTCGGTCCCAACCGTCACCGCGGTGAGGGCCTGCGAGATCTTCTCGAGGGCAATGATCGCCTGGTCGAGGCGATGGGCTTGCAGCTCGGTCTTCTTTCGCAGGTCCGCGTTCTCGATCATCAGCGCCATCTCGGTCGCGATCGTCTGCAGCAGGTCGACGTCCTGCTGTGGCAGCCGGTAGCCGGCGGCGATGCCGGTGACGAGGTAGCCGGCATTCCGTTCGCCCCGGACCAGCGGAACGACCAGCGCCTCCTGAATCCCGGCGAGCTCGCCGAAGAGGCGCAGGCCTCGCCGGGAGTCGCCGGAAAGCGTGGTTACGGTTTCGACGGCGGCGGTGGGTTGCAGGGCAAAACCCTCGGCAAGCTTCGCCGGGCTCAAGCGGCCCAGTTGTGCCGCGGCTTTCGGGCCGAGGCCGACCACCGACCGGACTTCGAGCCCGCTGGTCTCGTTTCGAGCGAGGAGCAGTGCCTTATCGAGCCCGAGTGCCTTCATGCTGACCCCCAGGATGGCTTCGGCCATCGCGGCGGGCTCGGTTTCCTTGCCCAGGCCCTGGCTCGACTGCGACAGCGCGGCCAGCCGGCGCATCTGCTCGTTCAGCGAGCGAGTCCGCTCTTGCAAGTCCTGGGTCATGGTGTTGAAAGCCGTCGCCAGCTCGCCGAGCTCATCGCGACGCCTGACGTCGAGCCGCTTGCTGAGGTCACCTCGGGCTACCGCTTGTGTTCCGGCGACCAGGGCCTCGATCGGCCGCGTCAGCCGGAGCGCGAGCAGGTACCCGATCAGGAGCAGGATCAGAACGACGCCCGCGAACAGCACCGTCATCTGAAACGCCGATTGAAGGCCCGCCTCCACAACGCTGCGCCGCGATAGCGCGACGGCGAGGTAGCCCTCCACCTGCTGGCGGAGGTAAAAGTTGGTGAACTGGAACTCGTACTCCTGGCCCGCGATGGTCAGGCTTCGCGTCGCCGCGCGCCCGGGCGAGGCCAGCGCCAGGTACGAGCGCAGGTGCTCGTCGAGGAGATCGCCTTTCACGTTGGCGAGGGTGCCGCCCAGCAGCCGTCCTTTTGTGTCCAGCAGCACGACCTGCGCCTGCGACTTGCTCTGAATGTCGCTGAGCACGGCGGGCAGGGCGGTCTCGACCAGCACGCCGCCGACGACGCGATCACCCAGCATCACGGGCCCGGCGGCGGCCAGAGACGACACGGGTGACCCACGGTAGCCGATGTACTTGTCTCCGAGTGAGTCGTACTGGCCCTTGAGCACCGGCTGGACGATCAACTCGCCGGACAGATCGGTGCCGCTCCTGAATACCAGGCCACTCGGGTTCGTCTCGTCCGGCTGGCTGATTTCGAGGATGGTGCGTCCGCGGGCATCGAAGATCATCACCGTGCCGAGCCGGTTGTTGACCTCGAGCGGCACGATCAGCTCGCGCAACGCCGCGGCGTCTCCGGCACGGACGGCCTGGTCGACACCCTGCGTGTTGGCAATCAGCCGGATGGCAGCCACCTGACGCCCCTGGAGCTTGACGGCGGCGTCGAGCGCCGCGTCCTCGGCATGCACGAGTTGATCAGCGATACGACGCTCGAGCGACGTCGCGACCAGGCTGGTTGTCAGATAGGTGCCGATGATGCCCAGGATCAGCATCAGCAGGAGGAACGGAAGGATGATCTGGGTCCGGATTCTCAGGGTCGGCATCGTCAGCCGCTTAGCCAAGACAGCTCCAGCTCTGGGCAGCGACCGTATACGCCGGGTTGAGGAAGACCAGCTGGTCGGTGCCGCTGTGTTGGGGCGTGAAGCTATCGGTGACCACGGCGTGGGAGCTCGTATCCCCCGCGGCAACCCGGATCGGAGCCTGCGGGTTCACCGTTCGGTTGCCCTGGCTGTCTACCCGGACCCACTCATAGAAGACCCATCCGCCGGCGCCATTGGTCGTGAAGCTTCCGGTCGCGGTCACGGAAGTCTGGCTGCACCGGTCCTTGTTGTTGCCGGTCTTCGGCGACTGCGTAACCCGCTCGCTGGCGGAAACGATCGCAAACCGTGCGGTGGGTGTTGGGGTTGGGGTCGGTGACGGACCCGGCGTGGGCGCCGGCGTCGGCGTTGGCGTCGCGGTGGGCGTGGGCGTTGGGACGGGTGTTGCGGTAGCGGTAGGCGTTGGTGATGGCGTTGGTGATGGCTGAGGTGATGCGGTTGGGATCGGGGTCGGCGCCGGCGTGGGCGTGGCCGCTGGCGTGGGCGTGGGTGCCGGCGTTGTCACCGGGCGCTGCGACGGTGGCACGATGACCGCGACCACCGGGTTGGCAGGAGCCACGGCGAGGGCGGGAGCCACGGCCAGCGCCTCGACCGCGTTGCCCTCGAGGGCCCGGTCCTGGAGCGCCTCTAACAGCACGGTGTTCTTGAGCGGCTTGGTCTGCAAGCCGGCATCGAGACGGAGGTCGGCGCTGAGATCGGGGACCTGAACCCAGGCCAGCCCATCCGTCGGTCGGAGCGCGACCAACGCCACCAGCCCGAACAGCAGGACGACCAGGACCACCAGCCCGAAGAAGCCGGCGAGCGCGCGTCCACCGTTCGAATGGGCACCCATCGCACTCCGATGCTAGGCAGGCGAAGTTACAGCGACCGTTTCTCCGCCCGCACGTTGGGGCTGTCCGCAAACGAGTTCGTAACGTTCGAGTTAAGCCCGACGTCAGGTGGCCGCGAGATTGCCCTCCCGGGCGACGGTGTGGACGTCTTTGACCGTTTCCAGGCGCTCCATCAACCGGCTCAACTGGGTGAGACTGCTGATCTCGACGGTGGTCGAAATCACGGCGGTCTTGTCGTCGTAGACCTGGACTTCGGCGCCGGTCAGATTGATCTTGCTCTCCGCGATGACGGTGGCGATGTCACGGAGCAACCCGGTCCGGTCCCAGGCTTCGATTTTGATCCCGACGGGATAGAGCTGGCGGCCGCCGGTGTCCCAATCGACCTGAACCACGCGCTCCTGGTTGGTCACGTTCATGACGTTCTTGCAGCTTGTCCGGTGCACCGTGATGCCCTTGCCCCGGGTGATATATCCGCTGATGAGGTCGCCTGGCACGGGCTTGCAGCACTGCGCGATCTGCGTGAGCACCCCGCGTTCGCCCTTTACCCGGATCTCGCCGGTGGGCTTGAACTGCGGGACCAACGGGATCAGGGGGAACTCCCCATTGCCGTCGGGCTGCTGACCGGCCGCCATGTACTTCAGCAACACGGAGTGCGGGCTGACGTCGCCGTATCCGATTGCCGCATAGAAATCGGGGAGGTCGGTGAAGCGAAATTCCCGGGCCAGCTCGAGGATCCGCTCGTCACCGATGGAGGCCAGCGCCCGCTGCTGCATGCGCCGGAACTCTTTGTCCAGCAGCTCCTTTCCCTTGCTGACGTTCTCCTCGCGCCGCTCTTTCTTGAACCAGCCCCGAATCTTCTGCGCCGCGCCGGCGGTCTTCACGAAGCCCAGCCAGTCGCGGCTCGGGCCGTGCGGTCCCTTCGAGGTCAGCACCTCGACGATGTCGCCGTTCTGCAGCGGATAGTCGAGCGGCACCATCCGGCCGTTCGACTTGGCTCCGATACACCGGTGGCCGACTTCCGTATGGATCCGGTAGGCGAAGTCAACCGCCGTCGCACCGGTGGGCAAAGCGATGACGTCGCCTTTGGGGGTGAAGACGAACACCTCATCTCTGAAGACGTCGACTTTGACCGCGTCGACGAATTTCTCGGCGTCGAGCACCTCCTTTTGCCAATCGATCAGCTGCCGCAGCCAGGCAAATCGCTGATCCATCTTGCGATCGTCCTTCCCGCCGCCTTCCTTATAGGTCCAGTGCGCGGCCACGCCCCACTCGGCGGTCCGATGCATCTCGTGGGTGCGGATCTGGATCTCCATCGGCTCGCCGCTGTGGCTGACCACGGTGGTGTGCAACGACTGATAGCCGTTGGACTTTGGCATCGCGATGTAATCCTTGAAGCGGCCGGGGATGGGCTTCCACAGCGAGTGGATCACGCCCAGCGCGCCGTAACAGTCCTTGATGGAGTCGGTGGTGACCCGGATGGCCGAGAGGTCGTAGATTTCATCGAAGTCTTTGCCCATCGCAAGTTTGTTGGCGATGCTGTACACGTGCTTCGGCCGGCCGGTCGTCTCGGCTTGGATACCGACCGCGGTCAACTCCCTTTCGAGAATTTCCTTGATGTCGTTGACGTACATTTCGCGCTCTTTCCGCTTGCGCGCGATCTTCTTGACGATCTCCTGGTACTCGTCGGGATGGAGCTGCGAGAAGGAAAGATCTTCCAGCTCCCACTTGATGTTCCACATCCCCAACCGGTGCGCCAGCGGGGCGTAGATATCCAGCGTCTCCTGCGCCATCGCCCGGCGGCGGTTCTCGGGAAGGTAATTCACGGTGCGCATGTTGTGCAACCGGTCCGCCAGCTTCATCAACACCACCCGGACGTCCTCGGCCATCGCGACCAGCATCTTGCGGACGTTCTCGGCCTGGGCCTGTTCCTGGCTGTGGAAGGAGATCTTCTCCAGCTTGGTGACGCCGGCGACCAGCTTGCCTACGGTCGGGCCGAAACTCTGCTCCAGGTCGGAGATCGTGAGATGGGTGTCCTCCACCGTGTCGTGCAGAATGGCCGCCGCGAGGGTGTCGCGATCGAGCTGGAGGTCGGCCAGGATGCCGGCGACGGACAGGGGGTGCTCGATGAATTTCTCGCCAGAGAGCCGGTTCTGGTCGTGATGGGCGCTGGCGGCGGCATCGTAGGCGCGCGACAGCACATCGACGTCGTGCGGCGGCAGATAACTGACCTTGCTCAGAAGGTCGGCGAATTGCATGACCCGGTCCCTATTTGGTTGATGGCGAAATTATCCCCGAACTCTATAACTGCCAATCAGCCCAACTAACGGCCCGCCGGGCTCGATTGGTCCTAGTAGGCCTTTCCCCAGACCACCTCGACGGTCGCCGGACGGCCACAGACCGCGCAGGCCTGGCTTCCCGGTGGCAGCTCCCGATCGATCACGCGGGTGGTCGCCGTTGTCGCCTCTTTTACCGCTTGCTCGTCTTCGGCGCGCCCGCACCACGGGGTGATGACGAAGCCGATGGACTCTTCAAAGAAGCCCACCATCGCCGCCAGCGAGTCGAGCCGAACGGTATGGCCCTTGCGGAACTCCAGCGCACGCTTGAAGAGCGCTTCTTGAATGTGCTCGAGCATCGCGGGGATGGTCGTCTGCAGCTCGGCGAGGGGGACCGGCTTCTTCGCCCGGTCAAGCCGACGGACGACGGTGACCTGCCCGCTTGCGAGGTCGCGAGGCCCGATCTCGATACGCACCGGCACCCCTTTCAGCTCCCATTCGTTGAACTTGAAGCCGGGGCGCTCGTCACGCCAGTCGACTTTGACCCGGATATCGTCGAGCGCATCGAGGATCCCCGTCAGCGCTGAGGCGATCTGCGCCCGCTCGACGTCGCTCCGGAAGATCGGAACAACGATGACCTGCACGGGCGCGATCCGGGGCGGCA
>Ga0209473_1000649_pt1 | contig 20270 bp, 17 predicted proteins | sample GraSoiAngelo_133_FD_185890 | JGI IMG/M metagenome (GOLD analysis project Ga0209473, IMG submission 185890) | Grasslands soil microbial communities from the Angelo Coastal Reserve, California, USA - 14_0929_05_20cm (SPAdes) (version 2) | ecosystem: Environmental > Terrestrial > Soil > Grasslands ...
TGAAGCTCGCCTGGCACGTGTCGATCCACGACGGGGTCGATGCCTACGACGGTAGGCCAGTGTATGCGAATGAGTTCTCCGATGGTCATCCGGGGGGCGTGTGTGTCGTGGTGGGCATCCCGGACAACTACATGACGGCGCGCGTCAACCCGGGACAGGGCCGTGAAATCGTCCAATTCGAGGTCTGCGACAACGATCGCGGCGGGCGACAGAACACGCGCAGCGACGCGATGCGCTGGCGGACCGCGGGTCATGGGGACACGGGCATGACGTACTTGACCGGCGGCAACATCGTGGAGCACGGGTCCTGAGCGCGCAGCACCATCCAAGCTCATTGGGCACTAGGAGTTTTAAGGAAGGAGTCAACTGATGAACGGCAAGACCATGCATTGGGTGAACCGCCTCGCGGTCCTCGGGCTCGTCGTCGGGCTCGTGGCTGGGCTCGCGGCGGCGGGCAGCGCCCAGTCGGTGGGTGGCCAGGCGTACAGCACGTACGTCAACACGCCGCTCGGTTCAAGTGGTCAGTCGCCACTGGCGGTGCTGCCGGCTGTTTCGGGCACCGACGGCGCCGAGGCGGACGCCGAAGGAAGTGCGCTGAACGTGGCGGGCGCCTTGTCGTCCGATTTCCTCAACAGCATCACGTCGGGTGAAATCGGGGCCGCAGAGGCGGGCGCGCAGAGCACGTCGAGCGCGGCGAGCGTGAACATCCTGAACGGACTGATCACGGCGGATGAAGTGGTCGCCAACGTCATGAGCAGCGCCAGCCAAAGCGGTGCGGTCAGCGACGCCGCCGGGTCGACGTTCACGAACCTCACGGTGGCCGGCCGGTCGTTCTCCGGCGATCAGGCGGTGGCTCCGAATACCAACGTCAGCTTGCCCGGAGTCGGCTATGTGGTGCTGAACGAGCAGATCCCCACCGGTGACGGTGTGACGAGCAGCGGCCTGACCGTGAACATGATCCACGTGTACCTGCAGAGCATCACGGGTGGGATCGTGGATCCCCTCACGGGCCAGGGGATCGGCGGTATCACGACGACGACCGGCGAGATCATCGTCGGGTCCGCCACCAGCTCGGTCGGTCGCTGAAGCACGAGTAGTCTTGGGATCGTAGTGGGGGCCGTCCGGCGTTGCCGGGCGGCCTTTGTATTCTCCGGTGGAGACACACGCTACCTTTACCACTCATCGCCCATGCCCACTACCTTCACCCGTTTCCCGAGCCCCGTGGGGGAGCTCATCCTCACGGCCTCCGAGACCGCCCTAAAGGCGGTGTTCTTTCCGGTCCGCCGCAACCGCTCCGCACCCGAGGCCGGGTGGGTGGAAGACGACGGCCGCGGCCCGGCGGGCGCGTTGCTGGCCGCCGTCCGGCGGGAACTGACCGAGTACTTCGACGGGACCCGCACGACGTTCGACCTGCCGCTCGACGGCACCGGCTCGACATTCGAGCGACGCGTGTGGGATCTGCTGCGCACCATCCCGTACGGCGCCACCACCAGCTACGGCGCACTGGCGCGCCGTCTCGGCGACCCGCGCGCGACCCGCGCGGTGGGCGCCGCCAACGGCAAGAACCCCATCCCTATCATCGTGCCCTGTCACCGCGTGCTCGGGGCGCGCGGCGAGCTCACCGGCTTCGGCGGCGGTCTCGACCGCAAGCGCTGGCTGCTCGAGCACGAGGGCGCGCTGCTGCGACTGGAAACAGTTTAGCCCAAACCAACTGACCCCGGGCGCAAGCCCGGGGATGCCTCTGGTCAGGAGCCCTCCATGCCCGTCAAGCGCAAGCCAACGCGGCGCACCAATCCCGACCGCGCACTCCGCGATCACCTGCTCGAGCTACTGCGCGGCGGTCACGCCCACGTCACGCTCCAGGACGCGATCGGCGACTGGCCGGCCGCGCTGCGGGGTGCCAGGCCCGCCGGGCAGCCCTTCACCCCGTGGCGGCTGCTCGAGCACGTCCGCATCTCACAGTGGGATATCGTCGGGTTCGCGAAAAGCGCCGAGCACGTCTCCCCCAAATGGCCCGCGGGCTACTGGCCCGAGCAGGACGCGCCGCCCGATGCGGCCGCCTGGGAGACGAGCGTGGGGCAAGTGGAGCGGGACCTCCGCGCGATGGAGCGCCTCGTGGCCGACCCCAAAACCGACCTGTTCGCCCGCATCCCGCATGGCACCGGGCAAACCGTGCTGCGCGAGGCATTGGTGCTGGCCGACCACAACTCGTACCATCTGGGCCAGCTGGTGCTGCTGCGACGCCTGCTCGGCGCGTGGAAGAAAGACTAGGCTTCGCTCAGCGCGCCGCCGCGCCCTGTACGTCCAAGCTCATCTCCTCCAGGAACGTGCTTCCCCCCGCCTCCAGGCCGAAGCGGCGCTCGACCCGCGTCAAGACCAGCCGCTCGCGCGCCCTGGTCATGCCCACATACAGAAGACGCCGGGCCTCCTGGATCTCGGCCTCCCGGTTCTCGGTGGACTCGCGGTAGCCGGGGATCTGGTAGTCCTCGACTCCGATGATGTACACCCGCGCGAACTCCAGGCCCTTGGTCGAATGCAGCGTGAGGAGGTTGACGCGATCGGGCGCGACCTCGATCCCCTCCGACGTCGAGAGCGCCACCCGCTCGAGCAGTCGATCGATGCTGTCGGAGAGTGTGGCGGAGGCGTCGGCGTCGATCAGCGCCCGCAGCCGGGCGACCGCGGCCGGATATCGCTGCGCCGGGTCGGGCTCGGCGCGGAGGCGCGTCATGAGCGCGCGCCCCCCGAGCCGCTCGATCACCTCGTCCACCGACGGCGCCGCGGTCCGACCGGCGCGCTCGCGCTCCATCTGATAGAACTCCAGCGCGTCGCTGTACCGGCCCAAGGTGTAGAATTTCGCGAGTTTGAACAGCAAGTCTCGCTCTCCGCTTCCCGCTCCCTCCAGCGCCAAGGCCAGTCCGAGGTAGTCGAGCAGGTTGACCAGAACCGCCTTGCGCGCGCGAATCCCGCGCCGCCGCTCGAGCTCGCGGTACACCCGGGCCAGCGTGACCGCATCGTCCAGGGCGTGGTGCGCCCGGCCGGCGTCGATCCCGAACCGCAACGCCAGGTCCTCGAGCTTGGCGCTGTCGCGGGAGAGGGAGCGGGCGAGCGGCAGGGTGTCGAAGAACACCAGCCCGTCCACGCCGGCCTGTCCGGCTGCGAGCCGGCGCAGCACGGGAATGTCGAACTGCTGGCCGTTGTGGGCGATGAGGACGTCGTCGCCGACGAAGGCGCGAAACTCGGGCCAGACCTGGGCGAACGAGCGTGCGTCGCGGACATCGCTATCCGTGTAGCCGTGGATCGCGCTCGCGCGCGGCGAGATCGGTTGGTACGGCTGCACCAGCGAGTGAAACCGGTCCACGATCTCACCCCCGACGACCCGCGCGGCCCCGATTTCGACGACCCCGCACGTGGCGACCTCGCCATCCGTCGTCTCGAGGTCGAACGTGACGTAGCGCTCGAGCGCAGTGTCGAGCTCCTTCGAGTGCAGAAGTTGCAGCGCCTTGAAGACGGTCAGGGCGAGACCACGCTCACCGCCATCCGCGTTCACCAGCGTCTCGCCCGGGTGGGTTAACCCCGGGGCCGTGCCCCGGGGTTTTAACGGCCCGGACACTTGCGAGGGTACGTTCCGCACACCCGCTGCTATCAGCATTCCCCGCAACGCAATTTCCAGCCCTCCCTGGGGCTCGATCACGATCTCCTGCTCCGCCGCGATCGCCGCCGCGAGCCGCGCGGCGAGTGCCACGGCCTCGGGGCTGTCGGCGGGATCGGTGAGCTCGTCGTGCCGCTCCTCGAGCGCGTTGCGGTACGGCCCCACGCTCTGCGACAGGATCTCATCGACCAGCGGCGCCAGGGCGCGGTGCGACCGGGGCAGGCCGCGGAGGTTCTCCACCTGATACACGAGGCGCCACAGCTTTTTCGTGTCCGGGTCGTGCGCCGGCCGGCGACGGGCGAGCGCGCGCACCGCCGCGAGAAACTCGCTGGCGTCCCCCCTCTCCGCATTTGTGGAGAGGGGGAAAGGGGGTGAGGCCAGCACTTCCTGAAGGAAATGCGGGGAGAGCACACAGCGCGCGAACGCTTCGAGGGCGACGGAGTCGTCGGGATTGCGCACGATCCGCAGGGCCGCGATCACGTACTTGATGACGTCGTCCTCGACCAGCGAGCGGCCGCGCGCCAGCCGGCAGGGGATCCCCGCCCGGAGCAGTCGACCTTCGAGATACTCGCCGAGCTTGTGCCTGCGGTAGAGCACCGCGTAGTCGCCCCATCCCAAGCCGGAGGTCGCGCGGTCGCTCCGGAGGTCGTCGAGCAGCCAGGCGGCTTCTTCCGCTTCGTCACGGAACGCGAATGCCCCGACCTCGTAGGGCGAGTCCCGGTCGGCGCTGAGCTGCTTCTCGAACAGCTGGGGGTTGTGCGCGAGCACGCGCCGCGCGGTCTCGAAGATCTGGCGCGAGCAGCGGCAGTTCTTGTCCAGGACGATGGGTCGCTCGATGCCGTAGTCGCGGGCGAATCGCACCAGGACGTACGGGTCCGCCCCCGTCCAGGTGAAGATCGACTGCTCGTCGTCGCCGACCGCAAACAGGTTGTCGTGCGGCGCCGCGAGGCGCTTCAGGAGGTCGTACTGGACCGCGTTCACGTCCTGGAACTCGTCCACCAGGAGATGGTCCCAGCGCGCGGCGATCGTGTCGGCGATGTCGCCGCGCGTGCGCAGCAGCTCCTCCGCCTGGGTGACGAGGTCGTCGAAATCCAGCATGTTGCGATGCGCCAGCCAGGCAGCGTACTCCCGATACAGGCGTGCGTCGTCGTGCGTCAGCTCAAAGTCCTGCTTCTGGACACGGTGCCGGCTGAACCTGTTGAGGAGTGATCCGCGCTGCTCGAGCGGCACGTGCAGCCGCCCCAGCACGACCTTCTGATACTGCTCGTCGGCGACGCCGAACCCCTTGCGCAGGCCCGCCGCCTCGGCGTGCTCGCGCAGGAGCGAGAGGCAGAGCGCGTGGATCGTACCGCGCGTGATCACGTCGGCGCGGTCTCGCAGCGTGTGCTTCAGCCGGATGGCGATTTCTTCGGCCGCCCGATTCGTGAACGTGACCGCGCAGATGCGCTCGGGCGCCACGCCGCGCGCTTCGACGAGCTGGTTGATACGGGCGATGAGACAGAAGGTCTTGCCCGCGCCCGGGCCCGCGATCACGAGCACGGGGCCCGGCGGCGCTTCAATGGCGAGCCGCTGCCGCGGGAGCGGATCGAGGGACATGCCAGGAATCTACCGATTTCCTATATTGCCCACCCCCACTCGAGAGGGATCGCGGTGACGCTGCCTGAGCCCAATCCACTGCCCGACGACTCCTGGGCGGTCGACGAGCGCTCCCTGAAGCTGTTCGTCGACCAGCTCCAGGAGCCGCCCGCCGATCGTGCCTGGTACGAGCTGCGGCGCGAGGCGGAGCGCATCGCGTTGGTGCCGGGCTTCGACCGGCTGATCACACTCGATGCCAACGCGATCAAGGAGCTGCCCCACCAGATCGACGTGGCTCAGCGCGTGCTGCGCGACATGGGCGGGCGCGCCATCCTCGCCGACGAGGTGGGGCTGGGCAAGACGATCGAGGCGAGCATCATCTACAAAGAGCTGGCGATCCGGGGGCTCGCGCGCCGCGCCCTCATCCTCACGCCCGCGTCCCTGGTGGGCCAGTGGCAGGGAGAGCTCGCCGAGAAGTTCTTCGAGCGCTTCGAGACTCCGGCCGAGCCGGACGATTGGCCGCGCGTCACCAAGGCGATCATCTCTCACGACCGGGCGCGCTCGCGCCGGCATGCCGAGGAGATCCTGAGGCATCGCTGGGACCTGGTGATCGTGGACGAGGCGCACAAGGTGAAGAGCCATCGCGGCGCCCTGTACCAGTTCATCGAGAAGATCGAGCGCGACTTCATCCTGCTGCTCACGGCGACGCCGCTCCAGAACGACCTGCGCGAGCTGTACAACCTCATCACGCTGCTCCGGCCGGGCCAGCTCGGCACCTGGCAGGAATTCAAGGGCGCGCACCTGGTGTCGGGGGACCACCGCCAGCCGCGCGACCCCGAGGCGCTGCGCGCGCTCACGCACGAGGTGATGATCCGCACCAGGCGCTCGAGCGTCGCGCTCGACCTGGATCTGCCGCCGCGCCGGCCGCGCCATCCGGAGGTCAAGCTGACGCGCGCCGAGGCGGACCTGTACCAGCGCACCACCGAGTTCCTGCGACGGCTGTATCGCGAGGGCTTCATCCAGCCGGCCGAGCAGGAAGAGACGGAAGACGGCAAACGGCGCCGGCGCCCCACCAAGAAGGGCATCCTCCAGCTCGCGGTCATCCACCTGCGCCAGCGGCTGTGCTCCTCCGCGCGCGCGCTCGCCGAATCGCTCGAGCACCTGGGCGAGGCCGAGCGCGTCAGCCCCGAGTACCGCGCCATCGCCCGGCAGCTCGCCCAACGGGCGCAGCGCATCAAGACGCACGCCAAGCTGGACGTCCTGACCACCCTGCTGAAGGAAACGCCGGACCGCGTGGTGGTCTTCAGCGATCACCGCCCCACGATTCAGCTGATCGAGGAGCGCGTGAAGCAGCTGGGCCGCAAGCCCATCGTCTACTGGGGAGCCCACTCCACGGCCGAACGAGACACGCGCATCCGCGCCTTCCATCAGGATCCGCGCGGCGTGCTGATCGCCACGCGTGCGGGCAGTGAGGGACGCAATCTGCAGTTCTGCAACGTGCTCGTGAACTACGACCTGCCCTGGAACCCCATGGTGGTGGAGCAGCGCATCGGCCGCCTGCATCGCATCGGGCAGACGCGTGAGGTCCACATCGTGAACCTCGCGGCGGCGGGGACCATCGAGGCGTACATCCTTCAGCTGCTCGACCGGAAGATCAAACTGTTCGAGCTGGTCGTGGGCGAGCTGGACCTGATCCTGGGCGAGTTCGGCGGCGCCCAGAAGTTCGAGGGCCGGCTCGCCGAAGAATGGCTCGCCGCCGAAAATGAAGCGGACTTCGCACGCCGCGTGGAAGGTCTCGGTGCCGACATCGAAACGAGCAGCGCGGTGGCCAAGGAGCAGGAAGCGCTCAACTCCCTCATCGCGCCCGACGACAACGCCATGCGCCTGGAGCGCCGGTTCGGGACGCTCTCGGTCCCCGGGCGGCTGCGCCTCGGGCTCGGCACGAGCCAGGTGGGCAAGGCGCCCGGATGGGACGGGAAGCGCCTCAAACTCGGCCTGCACCTGACGGATGTGCTCGAGGCGCTCGAGTCGATCGAGCCGATCGGGGGGGTCACGACCGCCCACCCGGCCGGCCGTCATCCCAAGTACGGGGACTTGGTGCGGCTCACCGGCCTGACCAGCGCCGGTCGTGCGATCACGCTCGTGGCACAGGTCGACCGCCTGCCGCTCACGCTCGTCGACATCGAGGCCGACGCGTGAAGCGCAAGCGTAACGCCCCGCGCAAGGCTCGCCCGAAGAGCGCGAGTAAACGCGCGGCTCGGCGTCTGCCCGTAAGCGGGCCCGGTGTGGCCGCTTCAGCGGCGGGCGCCGACGCCGATCCCCTGGCGGGCTCGGCCCTGCGACCGCTGCTCGACCGCTACTGCGAGCTCGCGGGTGTGAAACGGGCGGCCCTCGGCCCCGATCACGCGGAGCTGAAGCTACCGCCCGCCGAGCGCCCGTTTTTCAGGGACCGCGAACGCGTGAACGTGGCGTTCTCGCTCGACGCGCTCGAACGCGACCCGGAGGCCGAAATCGCCGTGCTCGGCAGTCCGTTCGTGTCTCAGGTGGTGGAAGCGATTCGGGCGCGGGCGGCGCGGCTCTCGCTCGGTCTGATCGCTCCCGCGACCGCCTCGTCCCCCCTGTCCCAACGGTCCTCGTCCCCGCTCTCCCGAAGGGAGAGGGGGACAGGGGGTGAGGGCCTTCGGGAGAGGGGGGACGACCCGGTCGAGTTGCCCATTCCGGTTCGGGACGGTGTGGCGAAGCCGGGCGCGACGCGGCTGGCCGTGCATCCGGTGGGGCGGCTCGCGGCGCGAGTCGTGCTCCGCGCCGGAGCGGGCGTGGAGGAAGCGGTGGTCGAAACCGACGTGTACGACCTGTCGGCCGGTGTCCCCGTCGATGCCGATGTCGCCGCCGCGTTTCGCGCCCTCGAGGCGGGCCGTGTCGAGCCCGTGGACCCATCGGCCGCCGCCGCGGCGCCGGTCCCGGCGCGGGAGCCCGGTGAGCTGTTGCAGCTGCTGTTGAGCCATTTGCGGGAGAAGGCGGCGGAGCGTGTCGCGACGCGGCGCGCGGCGGCGGAGCAGGAGCTCGCCGCCGAGCTCGGCCGGCTGGACCGATACTTCGAGTCGGTCCTGAAGGAGCAGGGCGACCCGGAGGGGATCGCGACGGTCACGGCGTCGGCCGAGCGCCGCCGCGCCGAGGAGATCCGACGCAGTCAGGTGAAGGCGGTGGTACATCCGCTGCAGCTCGTCGAGGCGACCGTGCTGATGGAGCGCGCCGAGTGGCGGCTCGAATCCGGCAAGGGGCGCCGCGCGACGTTCGCCGCGCGGCGCTCTCTCAGCGGCGTCTCCGGCTGGTCGCTCGCCTGTCCGCAGTGTGGCCGCCCGCCCGCTGCGCTGGTGATCTGCCGCCACGACCACTGCGGCTGCGAAGCCTGCTCGCACCGCTGCTCGGTGTGCGGCGAGGACTTCTGTGTGGACCACGGGGCTGCCGAGTGTCGCGTGGACGGCTTGCCGGCGTGTGACGAGCACGTGCAGGTGTGCGCGTCCTGCCGACTCGAGCACTGCACCGTGCACGCCGGCGTGTGCGCCGAGGACGGCCACGCGGCGTGCACCGCGTGTCTCGCGCCGTGCGGCAGCTGCGGGCGGGACGTCTGCAACCGGCACGCGCAGCGCAGCCATGCCGACGCCCCGAAGGGGAGCCGCCGCCTGTGCGCCGCGTGCGTCCGGTACTGTGAGGGCGGAACCAACGAGCCCGTGGGCGTGGACGAGGTGGCGCCCTGCGCGAGCTGCGGCAAGGCGGTGTGCGCGGCGCATCAGGCGGTGTGCGCGGTGGACGGGCAGGTGCACTGCTCGCCCCATCTGCGCCGGGCGGACCGGTCGCGGCGCCTGGTGTGCGCCCGGCACCGGGGCGCCTGCGCCGAGGAGCCGGCGGCGCTGTTCGCGTCCGACGAGCTCGCGGCATGTCCCATCTGCGGCCGGGGAACATGCGAGCTGCACCGCACCGCATGCGGGTATTGCGGCCGCAGCGTGTGCAGCGCCGAGCTCGACGCCGAGTCACACCGCTGCCTCACCTGCGCGCAGCTCGCGGCGGTGAGCGATCCTCCGGAGGCGGTGGTCCTGGCCGCGTTGGCGGCGGCGGGCGGGGAGCCGCAGGCGTCGCGCCGCTGGCGGATGGCGCGCGACAAGCGCCACGTGGTGGTAGAGGTGGATCTAGGGCGGAAGGGCACCGCCGTCGTCACGCTGCGGCATGACGACCACGGGCCGGACGGTGTCGTGCACCACCCTTCCAGCTAGGACGGCTTTACGTATTCGAACAGCTCGCTCGGCGTGACCCGCAGGGCGCCGCACAACCGCTCGATCGTGTCGGCGCGAATGAGTCTGAACCGCCCATTGGGCCGTGTGAGCCGGTAGATCGTGTTCAGGCTCAAGCCTGTGAACTTGGCGAGCCCGTAGGGCGACACCGGCCGCGTTTCGAGCAGCTCCCGCAACCGCAAGCGCACCACACCCCTGCGACGATAGCGGACCTTCTCCCCGCGATACCGTGGCATCCTCACCCTCCTTGCGTGATATAACAACAATACATATTATAGCAGCTGATAGCTATACCATCTATGGCTGATATAGGCACCACTGAGCGACCGCGCCCTAGTAGAAGACCCGCAACCGCTGTAAGGAGGCCCGCATGGGACGCAGGCTGGACCTGATGGGACGGAAAGTGACGGACGTGCTCGCCAAGATGGAAGTGGGCGAGCGCGAGGAGGCGCAACTGGTGCACGACGTCGAACCCAAAGAGCAGCTGGTGTTTACGGGTCCGGCGGATTGGTCCCCGGACCAGGCGGAACAGTACATCGACTGGCGCATTCACCAGGTGGACCAGACCGTGGCCAAGCTGCGCCAGCAGCTCGACGATCAGATCGCGATGCGCCGGCGCTGGCTGGCGGTCACCGGCGGGCGGTCCAAGGTATCGCCCAGTGGCACCGGGAATGGCAACGGCAACGGCAATGGTAACGGCAACGGGCATGACACAGTCACTGAGCTGCCCTCCTCGAGTGGCATCTAGCGAGTAGACGGGGCGTGCGGGGGCCGGGGGGCGCAGGTTTGGCCCCCCGGTGCTGCATCCACCCCCGTTGACATGGCTGCCCCGCCGTGCCACGCTACCTCCGCCGATGCGCCCTGTCAGTCACACCGTCATCCATCCTGTTCCGGCGTCGATCGAGCGCGTGTTTGCCGTGCTCACCGACCCGGCGCGCATCGCCCAATGGCTCCCCGGGTGTGCCGGGGTGGAGAGCCCCCGACCGCTGCGAAAAGGCGTGCGCTTCAAAGCGCGCTTTGGGAATCGCGAGACCGAGTTCGAGGTCGTCGACTTCGCGCCCCCCACGGCCTTCGGCTTGGTGGAGCGCGGTGAGCGCAACGGCTGGAAAACCCTGTTCCGGCTCGACGAGACCGCCGGGTCGACGGCGGTGACGGTGAGGGATGTCTGGGCGCCCCGGTCGGTCATCGCGTGGCTGCGGGGCAGGCTGCGGGAGAAACGCCATGTGGAGAGCCAGCTCGAGGCGATCCTGGCAAACGTGCGCAAGTTGTTAGCGGCTTAGCCGCTCGAACGCGGCCTCGATCTCCTGCGCCGGCTCGACCGGCGCGTTCGACAGATTCGTGAGTACCGCCACCACCACGTGTGCGTCCCGGTCCAGGCCGAACACGGCCGTCCCGCCGACGGCGCTGCCGCCGTGGAACGCCCAGTGGTGCCCCGAGCTGTCGGTCCTCACGAACCAGCCGATCCCATAGCCCGTCTCCTCGCCGGTGCTGGTGCGCTGCGAGGTGAACAACAGGTCCAGCGTTTCCCGTCGCAAGAACCCGGGCGCCAAGAGCGCGGACCCGAACTTCACCAGATCCTCGGCGGTCGAGACGAACCCGCCGCCCGCCCACTTGTAGCTGTTGTCGACGGGCGGCGCGACGTGCGACGCGCCGCTCGAGTCAGCATCGTAAAACTGCGTGCGGTCCGGGATGACGCTGTCGGTCCGGTCGGGTGCCGTGTGCGTGAGCCCGAGGGGACGAAACACGTGCGCCGAGATGTAAGGAAGAAAGTCCTCCCCCGCGACGCCCTCAACCACCGCCGAAACAAGGTTCCAACCGTAGCTCGAGTAGGAGAACCGCGTGCCCGGTGGGAACAAGAGCGAGTCGTCCTGGAAGATCGCGAGGCCGTCGCGTACCGTGGCGAAATGCCGCGTCTGGAAGAACTCCCGGTCCCGGTAATGTCTGATCCCCGCCAAGTGCCCCGCGAGCTGCCGCGTGGTGATGGGATATCCCTTCTCGGGAAAGGTCGGCACATACCGCTGGATGGGCGCGTCCAGATCGAGCTTCCCCTGCTCGTACAACAGTGCCACCGCCGCGGCCGTGAGGGGCTTCGAGACACTGCCGATGCGGAACTGCGTCGCGCGCGTGACGGGTCGCCGCCGGGCGGCGTCGGCATAGCCGAATCCCTCCGACCACACCAGCGTCCCGTCGATCGCCACCGCGACCTGCACGCCGGGGATGTGCGACGAAAGCCGCTCGCACACGAGCGTGCGCATGCGCGCGACCGTCTCGCGGTACGCGGCGGGCACGCTGCCGGCGCGGCGCGAAACGCACGGCGCGGTCTGGAAGGCACCGGCCCCCATCATGGTCACCGCAATCAGGACGCTCGTAAACCTCACCGCCTCTCCCCGGGACGAATAACTTTCGTCATCATGAGCCGCCAATGAAAGTCGGAAAGACCTTCTATGCCGGGAATCGCCGGGAGTGGCGCGCCTGGCTTGCGCGCCACCACAAGACGGCTCCCGAGATCTGGCTCATCTATTATAAGAAGCACAGCGGCAAGCCACGCGTGTCCTACAACGACGCGGTGGACGAGGCGCTGTGCTACGGCTGGATCGACAGCATCTTGAAACCGATCGACGCCGATTGCTACGCGCAGCGCTTCTCACCACGCCGGCCCACCAGCCGGCTCTCCGAGATGAATCGCGAGCGGGTGCGTCGTCTCATCGCCTCCCGCCGCATGACCAGGGCGGGGCTGGAGCGGATCCGGCACGTCTTCGACCACAAGAAAGACACCAAGAAGATCGTCTGGCGCCTCCCGCCGGACATCCGTCGACGCCTGCGCGCGGACCCCATCGTGTGGAAGCGCTTCCAGCGCTTCCCCGAATCCTACCGGCGAATTCGCGTCGGCTGGATCGCGGCGGCCCGGCATCGCCCGGAGATATTCGAGCAGCGGCTGCGGCATTTCATCAAGATGACCGCCCGCAACAAGCGCTTCGGGATGGTACAGTGAAGCTCATCCTCGAGCTTGGGTAATCCTGCGCGCGCAGTGCCTCTTCTGGGACGTGCTCCACGGTGAACGGTCGTCCGCCGGTCTGCTCGAAGGCGCGGACCACCTCGAGCGGACTGATCGCTGCCGGACCGCCTAATTCGAGAATCGCGTTCCGTGCCGCGGGGTGATCGAGGGTGAGGACGACGAATTGGGCCACGTCGCCCAGACTGATCCAGCTGATGGGATTCGTTCCCGATCCGTAGATCCGGGCCTGCGCGTTTGCGGCGTCGAAGCCGAGGGCGGGGGCGCGAGAATCGTGTAGGTCATGCCGCTCTGCTTCACGTGGTCCTCCACGGCCCGTTCTTCGCCCGGTCGGCTGTGCGGCGCACCAGTGCGCGTACCGGTTTCCCTGCGGCCCCGAGCCGCCGGCAGATGTCCCGTCCCAGAAGGCCGGTTGCGCCGACCATGAGGATCGTGGCTTGAGATACTGCTGCGCACGAGCCACGCGCGTCAGACGTAATGCCGTTTGCGCGCGACGCCACGCGCGCGCAGCAGCGGACGATGCGGCTGCGCACCGTCCGGAGCTGTCGCGGCGCGTTGTTGCGCACGCGACACCCGGTCCGCGTTTTGCCATGGGTGCTTCCGAACCCGTCGCTCCTGGAGGGGAGCCCCCATGAAACGCACCATTTCCCGCAGCGTCTCGGCGGCGGCCGCCGCGCTGCTGGCACTCGCCGCCGCCTGTAGCGATGCACGTGATCCACTGAGTCCCAAGCTGCAAGCGTGGAACCAGCCGCCGCCGCAACAGACGGGACGGCTGAGCGGAACGGGCACCATCCCGTGCTGCGGAGTGATCACCTTCACCTTCGACGTCACATCCGACGCGTCAGGCGTGCACGGGAACTTCTCCGCCTTCGACGCGAGCGGGAACACGTTGAGTGCGAGCTCGTTCACCGGGTTCCGCTCGACCTCACCCGCTTGCGCGGTCCCGAGCAACGGAGCCGAGTTCGACGCCGTGGGCCCGTTCTTCGACCAGGGCTCCAACAGCACGGCGCACTTCACCGTGAAGGCGTGCGACAACGGGCCGCCCCTGCTCGGTGGGGACAACTTCAGCATCGACATTCAGGAGAACGGCTTCCACGCCCAGGGCACGGTTGTGGGGGACATTCAGAAACAGTGAGGTGGCGCGGGAGCGGTTACGGCCGCTGGTAGAGCTTCGGGAACCGCTCCTCCAGCCGCTTCAGCTTGGGCAGGTCGTTGTACACGATGTACGGGCTGGTGAGGTGGCGGGCCAGATAGTCCTGGTGATACGCCTCCGCCGGAAAGAAGTGCTCGAACGGCACTACCTCCGTCACAATGGGACGGGGGTAGGCCGTCTCGCGCGCCAGCGCCCCGATCATCGCGAGCGCCGCGGCCTGCTGCTCGGGCGTGCGGTAAAACACCACGGAGCGGTACTGGCTCCCAACGTCCGGCCCCTGGCGGTCCCGCTCGGTGGGGTCGTGCGCCACCGTGAAGAACACGCGCAGTAGCTCCTCGTACGAGACGCGCGCCGGGTCGAACGTCACCTCGACAGACTCGGCGTGACCGGTGGTCGACGTGCTGACTAGATCGTAGCGGGCGGTGGCGGCGCCGCCCCCTGCATAACCCGAGACCACGCGGGTCACGCCGCGTACATGACGGAACACCGCGTCCACGCCCCAGAAACAACCCCCGGCGAACACGGCAGTCTCGGGCTTGGCGGGCGCCGCCCGGGTCTGGGCTCGGGCCGGTGGGGTGGCCGCTGTGACCGCCGCGAGCACGAGCAGCCCACACGTCCTCATGGCTGCCGCCACGTGGGCCGCAGATCCTGCGTCACCAGCTCGACCAGACGGTTCACCATCCGGCCGTACGCCTGCTTCGGGTCTTTGGCCCCGAAAAACAGCTGCCCGTCCACGAGCGCCACATGCCCGACCTTGTCGGTCGCCCAGGCGCTGGAGCGCCACAGCGTCGCGCCGGAGCGCGTCGACAGCAGGCGTACCGTGAGGTCGAGCCGCACGGTGGCGTCGAGGTGCGGGTTCACGAGCCCGGCGAGCCCGCCGCCGGGCTGGGGGTTCGTGACCTTCAGGTGTCCCGCGAACACGGCGTCGATGTCGCGCCGCTTGCCCAGCTCCTGAGCCGCGGCGATCCCCAGCTCCTGCTCGCCCACGCGCTTCACAACCGAGTCGGCGGAGCCGAGCTCGAGCACCTCGGTACCGGGTTGTGCGGCCAGGATCTCTTCCGAGAACCGGTCGGTCGCGAACTGGTGCAGCGTGCCTTTGGCGTTTTCCACGGTGAAGGTGACCAGTCCCAGACGGGTGTACGCCTTCAGGTCGAGTCGCGCGGGGACGGGGACGGGCGCCGGTCGGGAGCCGCCGCCGCAGGCGGCCGCCGAGCAGAGCGCCAGGAGTGCCACGGTCCTGTACACGGTTGCCTGCACGGGATGCCTCCGCACGTGAGGGGTGAAGCAAAGGTAACGCACCCCCTCTAGCTGCGCCCGGGGCGGCGCCCTATGATGGACTCCGCTCGGGCCTGGGAGCCCTCGACGTGGATCAGCTGGCCCGCCTGCAAGCCGCCCTCACCGGGCGCTACACGATCGAGCACGAGCTCGGTCGTGGTGGGATGGCGACGGTCTACCTCGCCCAGGACCTGAAACACGGCCGCCCCATCGCCCTGAAGGTCTTGCGCCCCGAGCTCGCCGCGGCGCTCGGCCCCGGACGGTTCCTGCGCGAGATCGAGATCGCGGCCCGGCTCACCCATCCGAACATCCTGCCGCTGCACGACTCCGGCGAAGCGGGCGGACTCCTCTACTATGTCATGCCCTACGTCGACGGCGAATCCTTGCGATCGCGCCTGGCGCGGGAAGGTCCGCTCCCGCTCGACCAGGCCCTCGAGATCGCCCGGGAGGTGGCGAGCGCGCTCGGCTACGCTCACGAGCACGGCGTGGTGCACCGCGACATCAAGCCGGAAAACGTCCTGCTCGAGTCGGGCCATGCGGTGGTGGCCGACTTCGGGGTCGCGCGCGCCGTGTGGGAGCTGGCGGGCGACAGGTTGACGGAGACGGGCATTGCCGTCGGCAGTCCGGCGTACATGAGTCCCGAGCAGGCCGGTGCCGAGGAGCGGCTCGACGGGCGCTCGGACATCTACGCCCTGGGGTGCGTGCTGTACGAGATGCTCGTGGGAGAGCCGCCGTTCACCGGGCCCACGCCGCGGGCCGTCGCGGCGAAACACCTGCGGCAGTCGGTCCCGTCGGCCCGCATCACCCGGCCCGGCGTGCCCGCCGCGGTGGACCGGGTGATTCGGACGGCGCTGGCCAAGGTGCCGGCCGACCGGTTCTCGGACGCCGCGCATTTCGCGGCGGCGCTGGCGGCGTGCGCCGGGCAGCCGGGGCGGCGGCTCGCTCCGCGGCGCTGGACGGGCGTGGTCGTGGCGGCGGCGCTCACGGTGGCCGTGGGGCGCTGGGCCTGGGCGCGCTGGAGTGGGTCGCCCTCGCTGCCGGTCCCAGCGGCGAGACTCGATCCGACGCACGTCGCCGTCCTCTACTTCGAAGATCTGAGCGAGGGCCGGACGTTGCGACACGTGGCCGGCGGTCTCACGGAGGATCTGATCGACCAGCTTGGGCAGGTCGATGCCTTGCGGGTCATTTCGTCGAGCGGCGTCGCCGCCTATCGGGAGCGGAGCGTTCCGCTCGACAGCATCGCGCGCACGCTGGGCGTGGGCACGATCGTCACGGGCAGCGTGGGGCGATCGGCGGATCGGCTGCGGGTCGCCGTGCGGCTCATCGATGCGGCCAATGGGAACCAGTTGCGCAGTCAGACGCTGGAGCGGCCGTGGGGCGACCTGTTCGTGCTACGGGACGCCGTCGCGCAGCAGGTATCGCGGTTCCTGCGCGAGGAGCTGGGGCAGGAGGTGCAGCTGCGGCAACGCCGGGCTGCGACCGGAAGCGTGGCGGCGTGGGAGCTGGTCCAGCGCGCGCAGCGGCAATGGGACGACGCGCGCGCGCTCCGTGTATCGGGCGACGAGGGGGGCGCGGACGCCCTGCTGGCGACGGGCGATTCACTGCTCGCGCGGGCCGAAGCGTACGATCCCGCTTGGGTCGAGCCGGTGCTGTTGCGCGGTTGGCTGGCGGCCGAGCGCGCGAGTCTGCTGGGCGTGGGCTCGGGGGCGCCCCGGCCGTTTTGGATTCGCGTCGGTCTCGAGCACGCGGAGCGCGCGCTCGCCCGGCGGCCCGCATATCCACCCGCCCTCGAGCTGCAGGGCACGCTGCTCGCCAAGCAATGGCTGCTCACGCAGGCGGGCGGTGGCGCAGGGGCGGTGGACGCGGCGGAGCGTGATCTCCGGGCCGCCGCCGTTCCGGCCAACCCATCGCAGGGGCGGGCGTGGAGCGCGCTGAGCCAGCTGCTCCAGGCCCGGGGCAAGGTCGCCGAGGCGAATCTCGCGGCCGAGCGCGCCTATCGTGCCGACGCGTTCTTGCGCGACGCGGCCGAGATCGTGTACCGCCTGTACTACACGTCGTCCGATCTCGACCGCCAAGCCGATGCGCTGCGCTGGTGCTCGGAGGGGCGGGCCCGGTTCCCCGGAGACTGGCGCTTTGCCTACTGCCAGCTCGCTATGCTCTTGTGGCCCGGCGGCGAGCGCCCCGACGTGGACCGCGCGTGGGGGCTGGTCGCCGATCTCGAGCGGCTCAGCACGCCCGCCGACCGCGCGGCGTACACGCCGCGCTGGCACCTGCTCGTCGCGGGAGTGCTGGCCAGGGCGGGACGGCCGGACAGCGCCAGGGCGGTGATCGGGCGGTCGCGCGCCGCCGCGCCCAACGACCCCGAGATGGATTACAACGAAGCCGTCGCCCGCACCCTGCTCGGCGAGCGGGCCCGCGCGTTGAGCTTGCTGGGGAGTTATCTGAAAGCCATGCCGCAAGTCAGAGATTACCTGGGGGCCGACCCGGCGTTCCGCGGGCTGCGGGACGACCCCCGCTTTCAAGCATTGATCCGTCCTCTGTGAGGCACCGGCGCCTACTGAGGCATCATGTGCAGCTCCGGCAGCGTGTAGAGCATCGTGTGAAGGATGTGTAGCACGATGGGCGACGTAGCGGCGTTCGTCACGTAACTCGCGCGCACCTGAACCGCGCGGTCCAGGCCGGACACTCCCGCGTAGTAGGGCACCAGGAACTTGTCCACCGCGCCCAGCGACCAGAACATCGCGTCGTATTCCTTCGGGTTGACCGTGACGCTGACGGGGCCCTTCGCGGTCTGCACTTTGACGGTGATGTCGAGGATTTCGGCCGGCGCTGCCCTGAAGTCATCGCGCGGCGTCACGTACGGGCCGAACACGCGGTACGACGCCCCGCCCTTGCGCGCCTCGATCGTCGCCAGCGAGTCCGTCTCGAACACGCCGCGGACGTCGTACGGCGCCCGGACCGACGCCACGACATAGATGGCCTTCCCGGTTCGATACCCGTCGGCCGCCTCGGCCAGCCGACGAAGCAGTGGCGCCGACAACGGCGGCGAGGGTTGCTGCGCGAGTGGAGCGGTGGCACCCAGGGCGAGGATGAACCCCAGCGACACGGCGAGCTGCGTCTTCATGGCTGTTCCCCCCTTTTCGCGGCGATCCGCCGCGAAAGGCTAAACCAACGCCCGGGACCGGGTCTCGCAAGGGCGCGCTTGACGCACCGCCGACCGGGCCGTACATCATCTGCGGGGCAGGCGTTCCGGCCGAACGGCCACCGCCTGATCGCGCCTGATCTTCAAGAGCCCACATCGCGACGTCGCCGTCCCCGACGTCCCGCTGCACGCGTTCGTGCTGGCCAGGGCGGCGGCACTGGGCGACAAGACCGCCCTCGTCGACGCGGCCAGCGGGCGCTCGCTGACGTACGCCGCCCTCGCCGCCGGCGTCTCCCGCGTCGCCGCCGGCCTGGCCGCGCGCGGCTTCCGTCCCGGCGACGTGCTCGGCGTGTTCATGCCCAACGCCCCCGAGTTCGCCCTCGCCTTTCACGGCACGCTCGCGGCCGGCGGCGTCGTGACCACGATCAACTCCCTCTGCACGGTGCAGGACGCCGCGTTCCAGCTGCGCGATGCGCGCGCCCGATTCCTCGTCACGGTGCCGCCGTTCATGGACCGGGCGGGGCCCGTGGCGCAGCAGCTGGGCATCGAAGTCTTCGTGCTCGGGAGCGCGCAGGGCGCCACGCCGTTCGCCGCGCTGCTCGCGCACGACGGGCCCGCGCCCCATGTGTCGATCGACGCCGCCACGGACCTGGCGGCGCTGCCGTATTCGAGCGGCACGACGGGATTCCCCAAGGGCGTCATGCTCACGCACCGCAATCTCGTCGCCAACCTGATCCAAACGGATTCGGCGCACTCGCTGGCGGAGCAGGACCGCGTCATGGCGGTGCTGCCGTTCTTCCATATCTATGGCATGCAGGTGGTCTTGAACCTGGCCCTGTGGCGCGGCGCGACCCTCGTGACGATGCCGAAGTTCGACCTGGAGCCGTTCCTCGCCGCCCTCGAGCGGTATCGCATCACGCGGGCGTTCGTAGTGCCCCCGCTGGTGCTGGCGCTCGCGAAGCACCCGGCCGTGGACGGCTACGACCTATCGAGCCTGCGCGGCATGATGTCCGGCGCCGCGCCGCTCGACGCGGCGCTCGAAACCGCGTGCGTCCGGCGGGTGGGCTGCCGGCTCATCCAGGGATACGGACTCACCGAGGCCAGTCCGGTGACCCACGCGAATCCGGACGACCCCGGCAAGATCAAGCCGGGCACCGTGGGCCCGCTCCTGCCCGGCACGGAGTGCCGCATCGTGGATGCGGCGACGGGCGCGGACCTGGACGTGGAAGAAGACGGGGAGCTCCTGATCCGGGGGCCGCAGGTGATGCGCGGCTACCTGAACAACCCGGAGGCGACGGCCGCGACGCTCGATGCCGGCGGCTGGCTCCACACCGGCGATATCGGGCACGTGGACGCCGACGGCTATTTCACGATCGTGGACCGGTTGAAGGAGCTGATCAAGTACAAGGGCTTCCAGGTGGCCCCGGCCGAGCTGGAGGCGCTGCTGTGTACGCACCCGGCCGTGGCGGACGCGGCGGTGATCCCCATTCCGGACGACGAGTGCGGCGAGGTTCCGAAGGCGTTCGTCGTCCTGAAGGGAGAGACGTCGCCCGCGGCGCTGATCGCGTACGTGGCCGAGCACGTCGCGCCGTACAAAAAGGTCCGGGTGATCGAAGTGATCGACGCGATTCCCAAATCACCGTCCGGCAAGATCCTGCGGCGGTTGCTCAAGGAGCGGGAGCGGGCCGCGGCGGTCAGTTGACCTTCAACACGGCCTCGACGAAGCTCAGGGTCTTGGTCTCGACCCAATCCACGGATATGGCTTCCACCTTCATCGTCCCGATGCGGTCGCTGCTGGTGGTCACGACGCGGCCCTTGGATGGGGACGGCTTGATGTCGCGCGCCACGGCGATGCCGCGGCGCGGATCGCACCGGAACGTCAGCATGGACGTCAGCGCCGTCCCGCCCGGCGAGCGCGGCGTGAACGCCAGTTCCACGCTGGGATAGGCCCCGGCGGTGGCGCTCTGGTCCTCGATCGCCGCCTCGTGCCCGGCATTCTTGAGCTCATCTACGACGCGGTCGAGCACCGGGCGCACCATCTTCTGGAGCCGGTCCCCGCAGGCGCGCCGGCGCCGCTCGCTCTCGTCGTGAGCAGGCTTCACGTCGCCCCCCCCACTCCCGCCCGTTCCCGTCCCTGCGCCCGCCCCCGCCCCCGCTCCCGCTCCCGTGCGCTC
>Ga0209473_1000651_pt1 | contig 20249 bp, 17 predicted proteins | sample GraSoiAngelo_133_FD_185890 | JGI IMG/M metagenome (GOLD analysis project Ga0209473, IMG submission 185890) | Grasslands soil microbial communities from the Angelo Coastal Reserve, California, USA - 14_0929_05_20cm (SPAdes) (version 2) | ecosystem: Environmental > Terrestrial > Soil > Grasslands ...
TTTCCGGGTCTTCCCGAATCCCGAAAATATGATTTGTTCGAAAGACGAAAACATCGCCACGGTGTGGCTTAACAAAGTTATAGCTAAACTTGTCGACAAAGACCTGATCCCCTGTGTCCACTGCGCCTCTGGCAATAATCTCATCTCGGTGATAAAGGCGGCCAGGGAAAACGTTGAAATCGTGACTAAGCGTCTCAGGCGGCGCGTAAACCAGAAAATTTTGCTGCTGGCAAATCAGTCGTGAAAATGTGAAGAAGAAGAAAAATTTCTTCTGCGCGATCTGCAAAACCTGATCGTCCTGACGCGAGACGACGTCGATGTAATTGCGGCCGAGAATAATGAAGTCCGCGATCTGACGCAATATGTTCGGCACCGGCGCGGTGCTGGGATGACCAATAATTCCGTTGAGGGTCGGTTGCATCGAGCCGGTCGGAATCTTGAACGGCTGCAAGAAATAAGATCGAATGCCGACTGCTACCACAATCGCGACCAAGATTACCTCACAATTTTCTCGCCAGTGAGATTCCCAGCTTACGGGCGTCAGTTTGTGTAATGTTTTATCGAGCGCTTCTGCTTTGTCTTGTATCCTCTCGTGATCGCACTCACGTAACGCAGTGCGGAGGCTATCTATTCCGGTGACTATCTCTTCCCGGCTAGACGCACTGAGCAGATCCTTCTTGTAGCGCAGATATTTTTGAGCATGCCGCAAGAGCAATCTGCTGTGCTTGACGTAACGGCTCTTAAACATTGATGTGTGTTTCTGGATGCTAGATCTTCGGTGTTAGTTAATCGTTTCGCCTCGTATCTTCATTGCGCCTTCAACACCTCGATGAACGCTTCCTGCGGAATATTGATTTTGCCAATGCTCTTCATTCGTTTTTTTCCTTCTTTTTGTTTCTCAAGCAATTTCCGCTTCCGCGTGATATCGCCGCCATAGCATTTGGCAGTTACGTTTTTTCGTAATGCCGAAACGCTCTCACGCGCAATAATTTTCCCACCAATCGCTGCCTGGATGGCGACTTGGTAAAGCTGGCGCGGGATCACTTCTTTCAATTTGGCCGCGAGCTGGCGTCCCCTCGCCTCCGCGCGATCTTTGTGAACAATCGTCGAAAAGGCATCCACTGGTTCCCCATTCACGAGCAAATCGAGTTTCACCAACTTGGCCGGACGATAACCAGCGTGCTCGTAATCCATCGAGCCGTAGCCGCGCGTAATGCTTTTGATCTTATCGTTAAAATCAATAAGAATCTCATTGAGCGGTAGTTCGCAATGCAACATCACGCGACGTGTGTCGAGCGACTCCGTGTGATCCATTTGGCCGCGCTTCTCAAGAATTAATTGCAAAATGTCACCAATATTTTCATTCGGGCAAAGTACGTACGCCTTTACGATCGGCTCCCGGAGTTCCTCGATCATGCTCGGATTGGGCAGGTGCGCCGGATTATCGATCAAAAGTTTTTCGCCGCGCGTTGTCAGAACTTCGTAGACCACGCTTGGGCTCGTCGCAATGATGTCCATGTCGTACTCACGTCGAAGCCGTTCCTGGATAATCTCCATGTGGAGCAAACCGAGGAATCCGCAGCGAAACCCGAATCCGAGCGCGACGGAACTTTCCGGCGTGTAAATAAATGCGGCATCGTTCAGTCGCAGCTTCCCAATTGCGACCTTTAGATGTTCGAAGTCGCCGGTGTTAATCGGATAGATTCCGCTGAACACCATCGGATGAATTTCCTGAAAACCTGGCAACGGATCGTGCGCGGGACGACGTTGGTCGGTGATAGTGTCACCGATTTTTATATCGGCAGTCGTTTTGATGTTCGCGATGAAGTAACCGACGTCCCCGGGACTGAGCTTCGGCTGCATGAGCATCTTCGGGGTAAACACGCCGACCTCCTTAATCTCATAACGGGCGTTGTTGCTCATTAATGTGATCGCGTGATTTGCTTCCATCGTTCCGGAAACGACGCGCACGTAGCCAACCACACCGCGATAAACGTCGAACACTGAGTCGAACACGAGGGCCCGCAAGGTTTCATCCGCCGGGTTTTGCGGCGGCGGAATTCGCTTCACAATCCCCTCAAGGATTTCCCCAATACCGATTCCCATCTTCGCGCTCGCCTCGATTGCTTCCTCGGAAGGGATCGCGAGGATTTCTTCCAATTGCCGGTGGACGGCCGGTACATCGGCATTCGGCAGATCGATTTTGTTAATGATCGGAACAATCGTCAGCCCTTGCTTGTGGGCCAGATGAACGTTCGCCACTGTTTGCGCCTCAACTCCCTGCGCCGCGTCAACAATCAACAAGGCGCCTTCGCACGCCGCGAGACTGCGCGAAACCTCGTAGGCAAAATCGACATGCCCCGGAGTGTCGAGCAGGTTGAGCCGATACGTTTCACCCGACTCGCTCGTGTAGCGCATGGTCACTGGATGGGCTTTGATTGTAATCCCCCGCTCGCGCTCCAAATCCATCGAGTCGAGCAATTGGTCCTGCTTCTCACGTTCGTGGATCGTGCCCGTGCACTCGAGCAATCGATCGGACAATGTCGTCTTGCCGTGATCGATATGCGCGATGATGCAAAAATTGCGCGTCAGCTCAATGGCCATGAGAGTCGCACTATGCGGGCAGAGCATAACTAGCACAAGCAGCCCGCTTGTATCCAAGCGGCTCGCAAGTCAGAGGCTTGCGCGACCTTGGGATCCTTGACATTGTTCAGGATAATAATATGCCCAGGTTAGTTATTAGCGGAACCGCGCATGAACTCGTCGGAGATCTGATCACGATCGGGCGCGCCCCGGATAACATGATCGTTATTCGCGATCCGTCGGTTTCGAGTCATCACGCTCAGTTGCAGCTTGTCGGCGAAACGTATCGACTAAAAGATCTCGACTCAACCAATGGCATACGCGTCAACGGCATCCCGACCACGGAAACGGCACTGCGCTTCGATGACAGGATCCGATTTGGAGCAGTCGAAGCGCGGTACGAACCGGACGCAAGCGGCTCGCGCCCGTTGCCTCAACTCGAGGAAATTAAAGCCAATCCGGCGGAATTGAGCGCAGTCCCGTCCGATTTTGCCAACGCTTCCCCATTCCCCCGCCAGAAAGCTCAGAAGGACCCAACTCGCACCGCAATGTTTGTCGGCTCGGCAATCGTGCTACTCGTATTTCTTGGGAGCATGATCGCCGTGCTTATGATGCACGCCCCCAAGCTCTAATCTATGGCGACCGCGGGAGCATTCTGAGTCCACGATCCCCGGCTCTCGCAGCGGCGCCGCCTCCAAAAACTAATCTGGGAAAATCCAGACAATCTGCCGATTCCGATTTGAGATTGCGAATTTCAATTTACTTGGCGACCTATTGTTGATGCGTACCGCGCTGCAAGCCCAATCCGAAGTTGGCAAACTAGAATCGCAACTACGAAAGCGCCTCCTCCTTTTCGATATCGATGGCACCCTCATCCATTCGGGCGGTGCAGGCGTGCATGCGCTTAAATTGACTCTCGCGGAGCGCTTCGATATCACAGATGACCTGCACGACATCGAAATCGCTGGCATGACCGATTCGGGCATCGTCGTCAGCATCCTGAAGAAGCATAAGATTCCTGGGACGACCGAAAACATCAGTGCGTTTCTAGACAGCTACGTGCATTTTCTTTCGCTCGAACTGCCGCTCCGCGAGGGCAAACTGCTTCCCGGCGTGCTCGAGTTACTCGGGAAACTGAAATCGCGGCCGCATCTCGTGCTCGCGCTTCTTACTGGGAATGTTTCGCGCGGAGCGCAACTAAAGCTCGAGCATTATGGCGTCTGGCATTTCTTTGAATTCGGCGCGTTTGCCGATGATCATCAAGATCGAAATCGGCTCGGAAGATTCGCTCGCACTCGCGCAAAGGAAAAGCATGGCTGCGAATTCGCCGCATCCGAGATCGACGTAATTGGCGATACCCCTCGCGATATCGCCTGTGGCAAGGCGTTTGGTGCGCGCACTATCGCCGTCGCGACCGGCACGTGGAGTCACGACGAGCTGGCAAAATATCAGCCGGATTTTCTGATCGATGATCTTTCGAATGTGGACGGTATTATCCATACGCTCGGATGGTGATCGATTGACGATTGAAGGTGTGAATGAAAAAATCCGTATCGCCCGCGTTTCCAATGCCCGGTAAAGATCGTCCTAATGTGCTGCCCCTCGAAGGCGAACTCGATCTGCACGTCTCGCCTACCGTCGTGGCGTCACTCAATATGATGATCGAGAAAAAACCGAAACGGTTGGTTGTCGATCTTTCTCGCGTAACCTATATCGATAGTGCTGGTCTGGCGGCATTTATCCAAGGAATGCAAAAGGTCGAAGCTTATGGCGGCAAGTTCGCGCTGGCCGGCTTGCAGGAAACGGTGCGTTCGATCTTTGAAATCTCGCGGCTTGATCAGGTATTTCAGATTTTCCCAGACGTGGACGCGGCGCTGGTCGCTGCCTGAGCCAGAATTTCCAAAGTCCGCGCAACATTTCCTGAGATATCGAACTGCGCTGCGCAGTGTATGTTTGTCGGTCTCACCGTAGCGCGGCGTGCTGCATCCGACCACAATTGGATGGCGTCACGCAAACCGACTAGATCATTCGCGAAATCGACGATTGATCCGTGCACGCCGTCTTCAATTATTTCGCTAAATCCGTTTGCGCGCGTCGTGATCACCGGCAAGCCGCAAGCGAGCGCTTCCAGACAGGCATTGGAAAATGGATCGTAAATTGTTGGCAGAATAAAAATGTCCGCGGCGGCGTAGATGCGCACAAGGTCGAGGACTTCGCCGAGGAATTGGACGCGCTTTGATTTGTAAGAGCGCTGGTTTCCGCGACCGGCAACGAGCAACCGCATGTTCCGGTTCTTGCACAACTGCATCGCTTCGATCGTGAAAAGTAATCCCTTGCGTTCCCAGCCGGACCCGGCGAAAAGAAGCGCAATTTGATCCGGCTTCAATTTCAAGTCGGTGCGCGACTTTTCTCGTAGCTCAGCATCGAATCGAAACTTTTCGAGTGGAACACCGTTTTGCACGATGTCGATCTTGTCCGCGGGATAGTGATAAAGGTCGACAATCTCACTCTTCACCATGTGCGAATTGACGATAACGCGGCCCGCGCCTCCATTTGTAAAGAGAGCTTCTTCGAGCTGCAAGATGTCGCGATGCTTGTAATTAAGGCGCCGAATAAATCGTTGCAACGGGACTTCAAATCTTCTTCTGCGATTGAGCCAGGCGCGATGGACACCGTCACCGGCGCGATAAACGTGACAATCCCACACGCGCTCGAGGCTCATCAGGACATCGCAGGGAATGCGCGATCGCAGTTGTTTCAGCTCGTTCGCAAATGCAATTGCCGATTGGTAATGCAAGCGATTGAGTTTTCCAAACGGCCACTCGGTCTGCGGCCAATTGTTCGTCGTAATAAGGCGCACGTCATGTCCTGCATCAAGCACTCCGAGCGCGAGCCGTTTCAAATATGCTTCCGCTCCGCCGCTGTGGGAATAACCGCGACGAACAAAAGCGATCGCCAGTCGTTTGTCAGGAGGCATCACGAAAGAGTTACAACTTTACTTGCTCCATGTTCGCCAGAATAGTTGTAACCCAATGCCGGGTGAAACCTTAAACGTCCCCCCTCCAACACGCTCCACCTCGCCAGCTGCGCGGACGTTACCAAGGCGTTTGCTCTATTCGATCTTCGCTCGCATCGGCGGCTCAGGTCTGGACACGGATGCTTTTGAAACCTTGCGCGCATCGTATCGGGGCGGATTCCTCGGAAAAGCAATCGCCTATGACAACCGGCAAAGGGAAATTCCCGCATCGCTGATCCATTCTCTACGCTGGCATCCAGTGCGCCTCATCTCGTTTTTTGATCGGCCTTATTATTACGGCGCGAAGAAAAAATATCTCGATTGGATCACTTCGCGACATCTGGCGACCGGAGACTACGATTTATTTCACAGTTGGTCGGGCGATTGTTTGCGCTCACTCCAGGTAGCGAAACGGCGCCACATCCCGTCCATTGTCGAAATTCCAACCTGGCATCGCGACGGCGGAAAAGCGAAAATCGGCCGGCAGGAATCGACAAACAATGCCCGAGGGTTTCAAAAATGGAAAGGTGGATTGCTGCTCGAGCGCAGCCGTTTCGTCGAAGAGTATAGCCTCGCCGATCTGCTGCTCGTTTTATCCCAGACGGCAACCGACACGTTTCGGGCGCGGGGTTTCCCGGAGGAAAAGCTTTTTTACCTGCCACGCGGCGTGGACGTGGAGCGCTTCAAACCCGGGCGCCGCCCAGCAAAATTCCGCGCGGTTTTTGTCGGCGCTTTGATTAAGCGAAAGGGGATTCACCATTTGCTCGAGGCTTGGTATCGCCTCAATTTAACCGACGCGGAGTTATGGCTTGTCGGTTCTGTGCATGACGAAGCGAAGCAGTATCTAAAGGAATTCTGGCGAGATAATATTCGGGTTGTAGGATTTGTGCGCGATCCAGAGAATTGTTTTATCCAAAGCACGATTCACCTTTTTCCCTCGCAATGGGAGGGCAGCGCCAAAGTCACTTATGAAGCGGCCGCCTGCGCGTTGCCGCAAATCACTACGCGCGAAGCCGGCGACGTCGTGCGCGATGGCGTGGAGGGAATTATCGTGCGGCCAAAGGACGTCGACGCGATCGCCGCGGCGCTCGATCATTTACATCGACATCCTGAAGTCGTCGAACGCATGGGCAGCGCGGCGCGGCGCCGGGTCGTTGAAAATTTTACGTGGGATCATTTTCGAACGCGATTGCTGGACGCTTACAAAATCGCGATGCGAAAAGCGACGTGACCAGCCTGTACCGGCCGTCTATGACCGCCGATGGGAACAGAAAAGACTGCGACGCTGATAGGGCGCTGCTGCAATCGCTCAGCTCGTGAACATCCTGCTCCTTCAACTCAAGCGCATCGGTGATCTAATTTTGACGATCCCGGCCATGGTGGCTTTGCGCGAAAATTTTCCTGATGCACGGGTAACGTTGATCGTTTCTAACGAATGCGCCGATTTGCTGCCAGCCATATCGAGCGCGGACCGGATCTTGGTTGCGCGGCGTAACCTGAGCGACATCGCTATGGTCTTTGCCGTAGCGCGTGAGAGATTTAATTATTGCATCGACTTCACGCAAAATGATCGGTCCGCCTTTCTTGCCTTTTTATCCCAAGCGCGAAAACGGATCGTATCTCGCCGTGTCCGTGATCAATCAAAAATCAGGGCACGAATCTACAATCAGTTCGTGGACAATCGGATGCGGGATATGCACACGGTAGATTACAATCTCGCCTTGCTGGAGCCACTCGGAAGTAGCAACGCTTCCCGCGTTGTGCATCTGGAGTTGCCGGAGGCAGCTTTGGAAAAAGCAAATAAGCTTCGGCGCGACTCAAAAATCGGTGCACCCTTCATCATTTTTCATCCTGGTTCGGCGCGTATCGAGAAATTCTGGGATCCAGCGCGTTGGGCGGAAGTCATCAATTACGCTGGCCAAAATAACGATGTCGATCTTGTTCTGACGAGTGGACATTCCCGCCTCGAACAGGCCCACGTTAGCGAGATCAAGACGAAAACGCGACCACGAATCGTCGACCTTTCTGGAAGAACGGATCTGCTTACCTTGGCGGCGCTCATCGCGCAGGCACGTCTTCTTGTGACAGTGGACTCCGCTCCGATGCACCTCGCCACAGGGGTGCAAACGCCGCAAGTAGTTCTTTTCGGTCCGACGAATCCATTTCACTGGCGACCGCGGGAGAGTCCGGCACTCGTCTTGCAAGGAGAATCGAGAACTCCTTTGACGGAATTTTCACCCGTGCGGGCGCGCCTTCCGATGAGCCAAATCTCGACGGAAGCGGTGATCGATGCTATGGATTCGCTGCTGTCGCCTCAAGCGGCGACTCAAACTTCATGAAGAACGGCAAACCCGGAAAGAAAAGGCCGTCATTTTGGCAGACTCTTAGGGCAGCATCGGGACCGTACCGGCGCCTCTACGGCTACGTCAAGCCGTACAAGGCGCGCTTTGTCCTTGGCCTCTCGCTGGGCTTTGCCTTCGGCATGGTCAATTCGCTCTTCCCGCTAGTCGTCGCCCGGGTGACGAGCGTCATCTTCCATGGAGCTGCTCCGAATCCGATGGCATTGCGCTCGAATCTCGAAGTCTTAAACGCGGGTCCGAAGATCAACTCGCTCCTTCTTATCTGCCTCGCCATTCCCGCGATCATGACGGTGCGCAGCCTCTGTTCGTACGGCAACTCTTATTGCATGAACTGGGTGAGCAACAAAGTGGTGACCGACATCCGGAACCAGCTCTTCAGCAAAATTGTGCGACACTCGATGGAGTTCTTTAATAAAATGCAGGCTGGATTTCTCATATCGCGCATCACCAATGACACGCGCGGCATGCAGATGGCGCTGACCACTGTAAGCAGCGATCTGTTTAAACAGCCAATCACCATCGTTGGCGGAATTACTGTTCTCCTTCTGATGGACTGGAAGTTTACAGTTGTCACCTTGGTTCTTTTTCCGATTTGCCTGCTGCCGATCCGCATTTATGGTCGGCGTGCGCGCAAGGCGGTGCAAAACGAGCAGGAAGACATGGGCCAGATGGTCGTGACCATGCAGGAAACATTCGCCGGCATTCGGGTGGTCAAATCGTTCAGTCGGGAAGAGCATCAGGAGAAATCGTTCGTCCGGAGCAATCAGCTTCAGTTCTCGAACATGATGCGAATGATCAAATCCATGGAAGCGGTCGGCCCGCTGGTGGAAACGATCGCGGCGGTGGGTGTGGGCCTGGCGTTGCTTTACGTTTACGCCGTAAATCTGAGCGCCGGGCGTTTTTTTGGACTCATCTCGGGTATTTTTATCCTTTACGAGCCGATTAAAACTCTCAGCAAAATCCATATCGTGATGCAAAGATCGGTCTCCGCCACCACCGAGGTTTTTAGGATTTTGGATCTGGAACCGGCTGTGAAGGATGCGCCCGATGCGATTGAGTTGCATTCCTCGAAAGGCCGGCTCGATTTCGAAAATGTCACGTTTCGTTACCCAAACACCGTCACCGACGCGGTGAGTAATCTTAACTTGCGCATTGAACCGGGGAAAACGTACGCCCTTGTGGGAGCCAGCGGCGCGGGCAAAAGCACGATCCTATCCCTCATCCTGCGTTTATACGATCCGACCTCCGGGGCCGTGAGGATTGATGGGCGCAATTTGCCCACGGTCACGCAAAAATCCCTGCGCCAACAGATCGGTCTCGTCACTCAGGAGACATTTTTATTTCACGACACCATTTTCAAAAATATTCAGTTTGGCCGGCTCGATGCTACACCCGAGGAAGTTTATGAAGCGGCGCGCGCCGCTTACGCCCACGATTTCATCATGGCCCAACCGAAAAGCTACGAGACAGTCATCGGAGACAAAGGCTGCCTTCTTTCCGGCGGACAGCAGCAGCGGCTCGCGATTGCGCGCGCCGTCCTGAAAAACGCGCCGATTCTGCTGCTCGACGAGGCGACATCGTCGCTCGATTCCGAATCGGAAAAGCAGATTCAAAAGGCGCTCGAAAAGCTCACCGCCGGACGAACCGTAATCGCAATTGCCCATCGGCTCTCCACCGTTTTGTCGGCCGATCAAATCGTCGTGTTGGATTATGGCCGCATTAAGGAGATCGGCACACATGCCGAGCTGTTGGACAAATCCGGGTACTATCGCCGGCTTTACGATCACCAGTTCAATCGGCCTCAAAGAGAAAGCGCGGCCGAACAGGGCATTCTCGTAGAGGAGCTTGTTTAGCGATTCGCTGCAGCCACCTGCGTGGCCGGTCTTAGCGCCGAGTCCATTTACGGCGGACAGCGCAGTGATTATAACGCGTCAAATGCTTTCCATTTCGCCTGCTCCAAATTAGCCTCTGGAAATGCCGTTTAATATCGACCTGCACACCCATTCGTTCTTTTCCGGGGACGGTGTATCCAGCCCGGAAGACATGATCGCCGCCGCGCGCGCGAAAGGTTTGCACGGCATCGCGATTACTGATCACAACACGTGCGACGCTGTCAGTTACTTGCTCGACAAGGGTTTGATGCGACTCGACGGCCTTCCGGTCGATGGTTTCCTGATCCTGCCCGGTGTGGAAGTGACTACAGCGGATGGCCATCTTCTCTGCATCGGCGAGACGCTCCCCTATCTTAAAGGAAAACCGGCACGCGAGGTCTGCGAAATGATTCATGAACGCGGCGGTCTCGCGATTCCCCCGCATCCTTATGATTTATTCCGTGCCGGAATCCGTCTCTCCACATTGGAAACGCTCCCAATCGATGCGATTGAGGTTTTCAACGCCGCGACCACACTGCGCCGCTACAATCGTTATGCGTTCAAGTATGCCCAGATTCGTGGCTTACCCATGACCGCGGCGAGCGACGCACATCATGCCGCGACCGTCGGGACTGCTTACACGATTCTTAACACCGACGATTTTTCCGTGAAGGGAATTCTCGCCCAGATATTGAAGAGCAACGAGCTCAACCAAAAATACCTGACCCCGCGTGATAGCCTCCGCAAAACTTGGAACAATTGGCTGCGACTGCGACGCCGGAAGAAGATTCCAGAGCTAGCAGCAAAAGACAGCCAAAACGGGCGCTAATTTCCCACTTTCTCGCTTCTTACCTCCTGCCTCATACTTCCCGAACATGTCTGCCTACGTGATCGTCGAAATCGACGTTGTCGATCCAACCGGCTACGAGGAATACAAGAAACTCGCCGGCGCGACCGTGGAAAAATATGGCGGCAAGTACATTGTCCGCGGCGGGCCGACGGAGACGCTCGAAGGCGATTGGCAGCCGAAGCGCATTGTCGTGCTCGAGTTCGAATCGATGCAACGCGCAAAGGAGTGGCTGAATTGCGAGGAGTACCGCAAACCGCGCAAGATGCGACACCGTAGCGCAAAAACAAAAATGATCCTCGCCGAAGGCGTCTGATTCAAATTGAGAACGCAACCGCCGGGCGCGTCGACAAGGTCAGACTCGCGCCAACATCGACGAGTGGAGCGCATGCGAATATCAAATATTTGAGCATACTTTTTGCTTATTTTAGTCATCAGCAAACGTCGAACACTGGGCTAGTGTTGCAGATTAAGAGACGATTTTGAGTCAATTCCTTTCCTTGTTCTGACCGCGCCATCTGGTGCAGCTTTACATTCAATTGATACCGAGCTGCGGCTAAAACTTCTTCGTCTTTCTTAGCTCAAATGCTATGAACTCTCCGAAGAACCGATGAAACCACCGGAACCAGATGTCGCATTCGAAATCTCGCTGCGACCGCCGATGTTTAGCGAATTCACCGGTCAGGTGAAGGTCCGTGAACGCTTGGAATTGATGGTAGAAGCGGCGAAAAAACGGGGCGATGTGCTTGAGCATATTCTGCTGAGCGGTCCGTCCGGTCTCGGCAAGACGACACTCGCCTACATCATTGCCAACGCGATGAGCGTGAACATCAAAAACACCAGTGGACCTGTGATTGAAAAAGCCGGTGAGCTTGCCGGGCTTCTCACGAGTCTGGAAAAAGGCGACGTCCTTTTCATCGATGAGATACATCGGCTCCAACCGACGATTGAGGAGTATCTTTACCCGGCGATGGAGGATTACCGGCTAGACATCATCATCGATCAAGGGCCGCAGGCGCGCAGCCTCCGCCTTAATTTGCCGAAGTTCACACTTGTCGGCGCGACCACCCGCGCCGGAATGGTAAGCGCACCGCTTCGATCGCGTTTCGGTATGACGGCGCGCCTCGATTATTACAATGCCAAGGAAATGCAGAAAATCATCATCCGCAGCGCACGCTTGCTCGGTGTGGATATTGATTCCGCAGGGGCAGCGGAGATCGCCACACGCACCCGCGGCACACCTCGCACTGCGAACAATCTCCTGCGCTGGGTGCGTGATTATGTTCAAGTGAAAGCGGAAGGAAAAATCACTGCCGAACTTGCCGACCGCGCTCTGACTATGCTCGAGATCGATCGCGACGGCTTCGACCAGTGGGACAAGCGCATCATTGAAACTTTGATCCACAAGTTCGGTGGCGGTCCCGTCGGTCTGAACTCGCTCGCAGTCGCGATTGGCGAAGAAGCTGGGACGCTCGAAGAAGTGAACGAGCCGTACTTGATCATGGAGGGTTATATCAAACGCACGCCTCAGGGCCGCGTCGCCACCCCAAACGCGTATCGCAAGCTCGGATTGAAACCGCCTGCAGGGGCGCAAGCCGAGTTGTTGTAGAGGTGATTACGATAAAAGCGATTGGCCACAATCGCTCCAGGGCAGTTCAAGCGAAACGCCCCTACTATGTCCGCTATTATCAGGCCTTATGTCTCACCCGTAGAAACGAATTGGAATTCAGCAGAAACTCGAAATCGGTTTTTATTTCTGCAAAGTCAAAGTTCTGGAGAGCCGGGTCCGATCGCAGCAGAGGGAGATATTTGCTGGGTTGTGCTTCGAAAGTCACGGTGGGATAAATGCGGGCTTCACGCCGCGTAACGCGCATGATTTCGAGAATCGAAGCGTGATGGAATTCGTAGCTTAGGTAGTCCTGGTAGGCGAAAAGGAAGTAGGAGACCAGAGTAAGATCAAACGCCCTGTTTTCGAAGGGCAGCCTTGGCAACTCTCCTGAAATGTAATGCTGGGGATGCGCCTTGTAATCCGAAAGAAAGATCGTGGACGCTCGCTTGCGCAATTCACGCATGTGTTCCGGACTTTTGTAATAATCCCAGCGATACGTCGGCACCTGCCCAATGGCGTTGTAAACTGAATCGAGGTCCGGCTCACAACGCTCCACAATTTCTTCCGGCGTCAGCGAATAGATCGGATCAAACGACGTGACCCGGATGCCGCGCGTGTTGGCCTCGGCACAAAACGAGCTCACCCCGCCTGCAACGTCCAGCACGGTTTTTCCGACCAATTCCTCCGGATCGAGCAGGAAGTATTGGCGGTACTCGTCGAAGGTGCGGCCGAGCAGCACCACTCGATCAAGCTGAAGTCCCCGTTTCGTGTCCATCAAGAAACGTGGTTCGTAAGGTTACATCGTTACAAACGAAGACCCCATTTGTAACCTTTGTAACTCGTTAACTTTTTTAACGCGTCAATGCTTTGACGATCTAGAAGAGCGTGAGGGAGCCGTTGTTGTAAGTTCCAATGCGAACCCACGTATCATTGCGAACAGCCCAGAAATCGAAATCACCATTGGCTCGGTCACCAGCGGAATTGAGCGCCGTCGATCCAGTGATGCCCGAATACGCGTCCGCCTCACTCATGAATGCCGCCTTGAAAGCGGCGAAGTTCCTCAGATCGCCTACATCCTCCAAGGCGCGCTGGAGAACAAAGAGCGCATCGTAAGTCGATAGCGCAAAGGCGTCGGGCTTAATTCCAGTACGGGCTTCGATCTCGTCCGAGATTGGCTGCCACTTGCTCTTCAACGAGTCAGGTAATCCGAAGATTGGGTTCGGATAGCCGACGCTGGGCCGGGCTGCGAAAGCCGCGGCAGTCGCATCACCGGTTAACGCTGCAGAAAGCGCAACGCCATCGCTGCCGTACCACGCCGTGCTCGAGAGCGCGGTATTCGACGCCGCGTGAAAAATGTCCACTACTTCATCGAACGCCGCGAGATAGACCGCGATTGTAGAGCCGCCGGCTCCAACCTGTGAGGCGATGGAAGTGATCGCCACAGTAAAGTCAGTCGTTGTCGGTTCGTACTGAAAGCCCGAAGCGACTGTGCCTCCGAGCGCTTCGAATTGCGCCTTAACAGAGTCGTGCAGACCGTTATTACCAGCGTCGTTTCGCCATAAGGGAACGATCGTCTGGATTCCGTCGTGCGAAATCAATGCGACGATCGCCTTGGCTTCGAGCGTGTCGTCTGGACAAAGACGAAAGATGTTGTCTTCGGGAATGGCGAGCGAGTGAGCCGTGCTGCCTTGGCTGATCACGAGAATGTTATGCGCGTCCGCGTAAGGCTTAATCATGGCGACCTCCGAACTCGTTTGCGGCCCGATAATGATTTGTACGCCGCGTCGGTCGAGATCCTTGATCGCTTCAAGCGCTTTTGAAGGATCGTGTTGAGTATCGCGCACAAAGAATTTGAAATGATATCCACCGTGTTGGCTAATCGCGTCTGCTTCAAGCTGTTCTTCAGCAATCTGCAGCGCTGCAACCGTGTCTTGCCCGAGAGTAAACCCGGATCCAGTCAGCGTAGCGAGCACGCCAATCTTGAACACTCGCTGAGAATGCAGTTGAGCAGATTGATCCCCGCCTGCCTGACCAATAAAAGGGAGGATCAGTCCAGAAACGATGACCCGCAAGACGATGCGAATGTTCATAAGGGGCCGAACATCTCCAGACTGGCGAGACCGTCAAGAACCATCGATATTTGATGTTGGATGTTCCAATGCGTGGATGTTGAAAGTTGAACGTTGAGCGTTTTTATGCAATTGATCAGCGATCTCTTCCCGCAAACTTCAAAGATTTTCACTGTCTTCGAACTGACCCGAAGGATCCGCGCGGCGCTTGAGACGAAATTCGGCGCGGTTTGGGTGCAGGGCGAAATCTCAAATTACAGACTGCAACCTAGCGGTCATCAGTATTTCGCACTCAAAGATCAGCGCGCCAAGATTGAATGTGTGATTTGGCGCGATGCCGTCGCGCCGCTGCGACAACCTCTTGTCGATGGAACCCAGGTGCAGGTTTACGGCACCGTCACGGTTTTCGAAGCGCAAGGAAAATACCAGATCAACGTTCAAATTATTCAGCCGCGTGGAGTCGGCTTGCTCCAGGCGAAATTCGAAGCGTTGAAGCGCAAGCTTCAGGCGGAAGGATTGTTCGCGCCTGAACGCAAACGGCCCTTGCCGAAATTTCCGCTGCGAATCGGAATCGTGACGTCACCGAGCGGCGCCGCGATTCGCGACATGCTGAACGTGCTGCACCGTCGCGCACCGTGGTTGCAGATATTGATCAATCCAGTTCGCGTTCAAGGAGCGGGCGCGGCGCAGGAGATCGCAGTTGCGATTCACGAACTCGCCATGCCAAGTAAGTCATTTGCACCGCTGGACCTTATAGTGATCACACGCGGCGGCGGGAGCATCGAAGATCTATGGGAATTCAACGAAGAGATTGTCGTGCGTGCGATTTTCAATTCCGCTCTGCCAATTGTCTCGGCGATCGGGCACGAGATCGATTTCACGATCTGCGATTTCGTGGCCGACTTGCGCGCCCCGACGCCGAGCGCAGCGGCAGAACTTATTGTCCCGGACGTTGCCGATCTTCGTCTGCACATGGATAATTGCGCGCGCGCGCTCGGGCGCGAGTTGTTCAACCGGGTACGCGACGCGCAACAGCGGCTCGATCACGCGCGCGAGACTTTGCGGCGGTGTCTCAGCCACAAGATCGACAGTTACAAGCGCGGTCTTCTGCACATTGCGACGGCCCTGCAAGCACGCAGCCCCGCCCGCGAGATCGCCGTGCGACGCAATCGTTTCGTTGATTTGTATCGGCGCCTCAACGCTTCGCCACCCCGCCTCGTTGAAAATGCTAAGCAACGTTTCAATCGAACTGAGGGAATCCTGCGCGTGCTCGGCCCTGACGCAACGTTGCGTCGTGGTTACAGCATCACCACAGATGAGAGCGGAAATGTTATTCAAACCGTCGCTGTGGTCCATCCGCGGATGAAAATTCGTACGCGCGTTAGTGATGGGGAATTCGGATCCGATGTAGCGGTGGTTGTGCCAACCACCGACTCTAATAATTAGGCGTTTGAGACAAACCCCTGCAATTACCTCTCCAACTTGAACGCTACGGTGGCAAGCGGCGGAAGATGGATCAAGATCGAATGCTCGCGACCCATCCATTGTCGGTCTTCGCTCTCCACGCCTCCATAGTTGCCAATGTTGCTCCCGCCGTACGTTTCCGCGTCGGTATTGATGATCTCGCGGTAAAACCCTGATTCGGGAATACCGAGTCGGTAATTGTGGTGCACCACGGGCGTGGCGTTTACGACAAATGCGATCATCTCGCCGGCGCGGGACTTTCTCAGGAACGCAACGACGCTGTTGTCGGCGTCGTGAAAATCGATCCAATCAAAACCTGTGTAACTGTCGTCCTGATCCCACAAGGCCCGCTCGCTTTTATAAATGTGATTGAGATGCTGAACGAGCCGGCGCAGCCCGTCGTGGCGAGGCAATTCATTCAAGTTCCAGTCGAGGCTCGTGTCGTGATTCCATTCGTTCAACTGGCCGAATTCGGCGCCCATAAACAACAGCTTTTTGCCAGGATGCCCATACATCCAGGCCAGAAACATCCGGACATTGGCAAACTTCTGCCATTCGTCGCCTGGCATCTTGGATAGCAGCGAACGCTTACCGTAGACAACTTCATCATGGCTGAGAACGAGAATGAAATTCTCCGAAAACGCGTAGAGCAGCGAAAAAGTGATGTTGCCGTGATGATAACGGCGATAAATCGGATCGAGGCTCATGTATTGAAGAAAGTCGTGCATCCAGCCCATGTTCCATTTGAAGCCGAAGCCGAGGCCTCCCAAGTAAGTCGGACGCGAGACGCCTGGCCAATCGGTTGATTCCTCGGCGATAGTAATGATGCCGGGGAACCGCTCGTAGCAAACTTCGTTGAAGCGTTTCAGGAAATAAATCGCGTCGAGATTTTCGCGCCCGCCATAAACGTTCGGGATCCACTGACCCGGTTTCCGCGAATAATCGAGATAAAGCATCGAGGCCACCGCGTCCACACGCAGCCCGTCGATGTGATATTGGTCGAGCCAGAATAGGGCATTACCAATGAGAAAATTGCGCACTTCGTTGCGGCCAAAATTAAAAATCAACGTGCCCCAATCCTGATGTTCGCCCTGGCGCGGATCCATGTGTTCGTAAAGATCGGTGCCGTCAAACTCGGCGAGCGCGTGCGCATCTTTCGGGAAATGCGCTGGGACCCAATCCATAATCACGCCGACGCCAGCCTGGTGGCACGCGTCGATGAAGTGACGCAGCTCATCGGGCGTGCCGAATCTGCTCGTGGGCGCGTAGTAGTTGGTAACTTGATAACCCCAGGAGCCTTCGAACGGGTGTTCGGCGATGGGCAGCAACTCGATGTGGGTGTAACCCATCTCCAGCACGTAGGGCAGCAGCGTCTCGGCGAATTCGAGATAGCTCAGGTGCCGGTTTCCTTCACCGGCGTGGCGCCGCCATGAACCGAGATGCACTTCGTAAATGCTAAGCGGACTTCTCGGCCAATCCTTCGCCCGGCGTTGCTCCATCCACTCCGCGTCGCTCCATTTGTAACGCTCGAGATTGTAAGTGAGCGAGCTGGTCGATATGCCGTGCTGATTGAAAAAGGCGAATGGATCGCTCTTGAGCAACAGGGCGCCGGTCTGGGCGCGGATTTCGAATTTGTAATGCGCGCCTTCCTTGATTCCCGGCAAAAATAATTCCCATACGCCGCTGCCCAGCAGCCTGCGCATCGGATTGACCCGGCCATCCCAGCCGTTGAAATCGCCCACCACGCTGACCCGCTGCGCATTCGGCGCCCAGACTGCAAAGTAAACACCGGCCTCGTCGCCGATAGTGCGCAGATGCGCCCCAAACTTTTCATAAAGTTTCCAGTGCTGTCCCTCGGCGAACAGATGCAGATCCACTTCACCCATAATCGGACCGTACTGATACGGATCACGCGCCAGCTGCTCCGAGCCATCCCGTGTCGTGAGGCGAAGGCGATAATCGAGATCGCGCGTCGCGCCGGGCACAGTTGCGCAGAAAAAACCGTCCCGATGAATTCTCTCTACGGCGACCGGTCCAGTCGATGGTCGATTCAGAACGATGTCGATCTTTTCTGCATCCGGCTGAAACACGCGAATCTTCAAATCATCGCCAACGCGGTGTGGTCCCAAAATACGGAATGGATCGGAATGGGTCCCGGTGAGAAAGCTGTTCAATTCGTCGGGTGGCAATCCCGTGATTTCGAAAGGTCTCATGCGAGTATAACCTAATACGAACGTTTACTCGTTAAAGTGTTAAAGCGTTGAAGTTGATGAAAGCGGTTCGCTTAAACGCCTTTGATCCATCGAGAATCCGGATGGAACCGGATCCACAATGGTCTGCGATAATAGATCGAAGGAGAATTATTAATTATGGCCAAAGTCGTTAAAGTTATCGAACTGCTGTCCGAATCGCCTAAGAGTTGGGAAGACGCCGCGCAAGCTGTCGTGAGCGAAGCTTCCAAAACGCTGCGCAACATCCGCTCGGTCTACGTCAAAGAATTCACTGCCGCAGTGGAAAACAAGAAGGTCACTGCTTACCGGGTCAATGCCAAAGTGACCTTTGAGATGGAACGATAAGTTGGTGTGGCGGGTGGATCGAGCGCTCTGGGTTCGATACCAAATATTATGCACCTTTCCGCTAACGGGCGTGCGATGGAACACCAGCCCTAGCTTATTTCTTTGGTCTGAGCAGTGGAAACAAGATGACGTCGCGGATCGACTCCGCACCGGTGAGCAACATGGTGAGCCGATCCATGCCCATGCCAAAGCCGCCGGCCGGTGGCATGCCGTGCTCGAGCGCGAGCAAAAATTCCTCGTCGATCTTTTGCGTTTCTTCGCCTGCTTGCTCGAGCAGACGCTGACGTTGCAAGAGCGGATCGTTTAACTCGCTGTAGCCCGGCGCAATCTCCGTGCCGTTAATGATCAGCTCGAAGACATCGACAAGCGAATTATCCTCCCTGTTTTGTTTTGCCAAAGGCACCAGCTCTTTCGGGCAATGCATGACGAAAAGCGGATCGATTGTCTGCTCTTCGATGAGTTTTTCGAAGACGTGCTGCGTTACTTCAAAGTCGTCCAGCCGCGGTAAAATTTCCAACTTGAACTGGCTCATCGCGCGCTCACGCCGTTGCTCGTTGGTCAGCTCGAACCAATCTGCTCCGGCAACTTCACGCACTAAATCGTGATAACGGGCGCGTCGCCACGGTCTTTTCAAATGGATTACGCGCGTGATTTTTCCTTCGGCATCTCGGTGCTCGATTTGCAGCGAGCCAGAAATTTTTTCTGCGAGATGGCAAATCAATTCCTCGACCAAGCTGGCCATCTTCTCGAAATCGGCATATGCCCAGTACGCCTCGAGCATGGTGAATTCCGGATTGTGCTTTCGGGAGATGCCTTCGTTGCGAAAGTTCCGGTTGATTTCAAAAACTTTGTTGAACCCACCAACCAGCAAACGTTTCAAATACAGCTCAGGCGCTATGCGCAAATAAAGATCGAGACCGAGCGCCTTGTGACGCGTACTAAACGGCTCGGCCGCGGCTCCACCGGCGACGGTTTGCAAGATCGGCGTCTCCACTTCCAGGAAGCCGCGTTCCTCGAAAAAGCGCCGGGTCTCGCGAACAATCGCGATCCGTTTTTCAAACACAGCCCGGGAGCGCTCGTTGGTGAGAAGATCGAGATACCGCTGCCGGTAGCGCGCTTCGATGTCCTGCAATCCGTGCCACTTTTCAGGGAGCGGCCGCAAGGCCTTTGCCATCAGGCGGAACGTGCTCGCCTTCAGCGTCGGTTCGCCGCTCTTAGTGAGGAAACACGTTCCCTCGACGCCGATGAGATCGCCAATATCGAGCAACTGAAAAAGGTCGATCAGGTCCGCGCCAACTTCCTTTGCGTGAATATAAATTTGAATGCGTCCGGTGGCATCACGAAGATCGAGGAAGTGGCTCCTACCCATGTCGCGATGCGCGGTGATGCGGCCAGCTGCACGTAGGATCTCGCCCTCCATGAATTTTTCACGCACCTCCGCGATTGTGCCGTCCGGCTCGAATGCAACACCGAACGGCTCGACCCCTTGCGCGCGGAGCGCATCGAGTTTTTTTCGTCGCAACGCGATCAGTTCATTCTCTTCATCCATCCGTGGCATAGGTTCCAGTCTGTCGAAGAATTTCAATCTCACAGGCAAGCTGCCTGTGCCACAACGAAATGACCAGCCTCAATGAAGACACGGCAGAGGCTTCAGCTGAAGAATCGACACCTGACTACCGAGGCAAGATATCCAGATTGCCGCCAATATTGAGTTTGCAATGGGAAGATCGACAATGAGATAATGCATCGTGGCACAGCCTTCCGGGCTGTGAGATTTTTCCTCCACAGGCAAAATGCCTGTGCCACAACCACTCTGATGCCGGTCGATTTACCCGAAACAACTTCGAAGATGGG
>Ga0209473_1000652_pt1 | contig 20238 bp, 19 predicted proteins | sample GraSoiAngelo_133_FD_185890 | JGI IMG/M metagenome (GOLD analysis project Ga0209473, IMG submission 185890) | Grasslands soil microbial communities from the Angelo Coastal Reserve, California, USA - 14_0929_05_20cm (SPAdes) (version 2) | ecosystem: Environmental > Terrestrial > Soil > Grasslands ...
GATCATGCAATCGGTGCGCGACCTCAACAAGCTCGACGACAACTAGGCTTTCCGGTTTGACAAACCGCCTGGCTGCCTGTTCAAAGGCAGCAACGACGATTGCCGGCATCAGAAATTTTCAGGAGGGACGCATGAAGTTTTACGACTCGATCGGGCCGAACCCGCGCATTGTCCGCATGTTCATGGCCGAGAAGGGTATCGAGATGCCAAAGCAGACCGTCGATTTGCGCGGCGGCGAAAACCGGCAAGAGGCGCATCTCAAGCGCAATCCGCACGGCCAGATGCCCGCGCTCGAGCTCGATGACGGCAGCTATCTGTCGGAGATCACCGCGATCTGCGAATATCTGGAAGAGAAGAAGCCAACGCCAGCGATGATCGGCGCGAGCCCGGAACAGCGTGCCGAGTGCCGGATGTGGACCCGGCGCGTCGATCTCAATATCGCCGAGCCGCTCGCCAACGGCTACCGCTTCGGCGAAGCCCTGAAATTTTTCGAAAAGCGGATTCCGGTCGCGCCGGAGGCCTCGCCGGGATTGAAGAAGATCGCAGCGAACCGGCTGCAATGGCTCAACGGGCAGATGGCCGGCAAGGACTATCTCTGCGGCAAGCGCTTCACGCTCGCCGACATCCTGCTCTATTGCTGGCTCGATTTCGGCGGCCAGGTCGGCCAGCCACTCGATCCCGCCAACGCCAACATCGCCGCCTGGTTCGCGCGCGTCGGGGAGCGGCCATCGGTGAAGGCGTAGTACCTTTCATCGTCATTGCGAGCGGAGCGAAGCAATCCATAGTCCCACCGCGTCGACAGTCTAGATTGCTTCGTTGCTGCGCTCCTCGCAATGACGTAGACTGCCACGTCGGGCAAATCACCGGCGTCCGGCCTCGCTTCGCCCTCACTTTCTGCGAGATATTCCGCGCTAGACCTCGGTGCTGAGGCGATCCAGCGCCTCCTGCAGTTTCCGTTCTCTCCAATCCTCTTCAACGCGCCTACCGACTACGATGAGAGCGAGAGTAATTGCCCCGAAACCAATCATCAGTGGTTTTGCTATCGCATAAATTCCTTCCTGTTGATCCGTGAATAACCGTACTACTCCTTTGACATTGTGAGGATAAACGAATTCGGCATCAGCGATTTTGGGCTGCCTCAACGCAGCGGCTTCAATGTAGCCCACCGTGCTGATCGAACCTATGGTCACGATCCAACAAATGAACACACTCACACGTAGCGCTCGCATCCACGGCGACAGTTCTTGCCAAGGCCGGTATCTTGGGTACGCGTCACCTAACCCGGCTCCGTGATAGCCCGACCGCTGTCTCAGCCGCATCAGCCGCCAATTCTCGTAAGCCACAACGCACCCCAGCAGCACCACGATACCGATGATGATCAGTGCCGTGGCAGGCAAATCTGTTAACCGGAGCGCCATAGGAAAGAACCGCCTCTAACGATGCTCACATCTGGTTTGGTAGCAACGGGCCGCGCGCCGGGTCAAAATCTCAGAAGATGGACAACTGCTGACCAAAAGCCGCTGTCGTTGTCGCTGAGGCTGTCCAGGCGGCGCAGCGCGAGAACATTTCTGTTACTGGCCGCTTTGCTGTACCATCCGATGGCCCGCTGCTGATCTTTGGCAACGCCGAGGCCGCTCTCATAGGCCCACCCGAGATTATATTGGGCGTCGCCATCGTTTTGGTCGGCTGCTTTACGAAACAAGTCTACCGCCTTGACATAGTCCAGCGGCACGCCGTCGCCGCCGTGCGTATAGAGCATCCCGAGGTTCATGAGTGCCCAGGCGGAACCTTGATCCGCCGCCATCGAAAACCACTTCTCGGCCTCCTTGAAATCTCGGGCAACTCCCCGACCCTCCCGATACATGGTCGCCAGATACAACTGACCCTGCCGATCTCCAGCGTCTGCGGCCTTGGCGTACCATTGCGCGGCGAGCTTATCGTCGCGCGCAACTCCCAGCCCCTTCTCGTAAAGATAGCCCAAACGCGTTCGACTGAATGTGTCGCCTTGTTCGGCAGCGAGCCGATACCAGCGAGCAGCTTCGCGAAGATCTATCGCAACCCCGAGCCCATTCTCGCACATCCATGCCACATAATACTGCGCGTTCGGGTGCCCCTTTTCGGCAAGGGGTTTCAGCCATGTCAAGGCCAGTTCATAATTCTTGGTACCGAAGGCACTCACGCCTTGGCTGTACTCAGGGCTGATTACTGTGACGTATGGAACGTGTTTCGGCGCCAAGCCGACGGGGCCACGCTGGAATTCGTTGAACTCGGCCAAACCTTTTTTGATCTCGTCAACGAATTCTGCCGGGCAAACCGGCGTATCGAAGCTCAGTTGTACGCGGGCTTGTGAGCGTATCGTCCGGCCGTCGACAACGACTTCGCCGGTAACTTCGATATGGCCGTTCGCAGCTCCATAGGTCGTCATGCCGCTGAAGCTCGCCGAATAGGTGACTGGTGCCACCTTTTCGGACAGGTTGACCCCGTCGGGCAGGCTTAGCGAGGCAATCTCCCGATACTCCGCGGATCGGCAGCGGAACGGTTGATCGCGTATGTCGCCGGTGCTCAGCGCGAGCAGCGACGGTCGAGGATCGGTCAAGGCCAGCATGCGGATACGCAACGGCTTGCCTAGTTCGATCGCATCGAGCTGAAAGGTTGCGGTGATGGGATACTCGTCCGACAGTTCGCGCGGATCGGGGAAGCTGTAGTCGCCGGTCCCTCGCAGATTGGCATTCTCGATCATCCTTCCGGCAACGCGCTGCCGGTCCGTCCGTTCGAGATTCTCTGCATAATAGCGCCCCATCGCCGCGCCCAATCCGACACCCGACAGGATGGTCCGGCCCTGGCGTTTTCCATCAGGCGCGAGCGTATAATCGGTATTGGATGCGAGAACGTACCGCTCGGGCAATATCACCGGGATCTTGGTCAAGCGACCTTTGTCGATATTAAGGACAGGCTTGCCGCTAAGCGACGACGGCAAGGCGCCGAAGGCCACCTTCGACGCTGTCGGGTCAAGATATTGATCGAGCCGCGGCACGTAGACGATGGCGTGATCGAAATTCGGTGTCGGCAATTCGGTCAGCGTGTAGTTCGCGGCGCTATTGACCACGACGAGATTGGCTTCGATGCCTTGTGTGGCGAGCAAGGCCTTGAGGAGGGTCGCATGTGCTTTGCAGTCCCCGTAGCGAGAAGCGACCACGGCGGCCGCGGGCTGCGAAGTAAGGCCTCCGTCCTCAAGCCCTATCCCGACATAGCGAATATTTCGTGCCACCCAATTATGGAGCAGCTCGACCTTGCTCGCTGTGGTGGAGGCATCGCCCACGATTTCGGTTGCAAGCTTCGCCAACGTCTCGTCCGGAACCGCCATTGGGGCGTTGCGAGAATCCAGCATTGCCGCGAAAGCGGCATAGTCGGCGAAGGTGCTGGCTTCGAAACGTCGCGCACTGTCGAAGGCGCCGATGTCTGTCAGCCTCGGCAGAGGCGAATCCTGCTTGAAGCGGACGTGGTGGATGATCCTGTTAGCGACTCTTTCTTCGCTGTGCTCGACGTTCCGCGCAACGGTTCGTACCGGCTTGGAAGCCGGTCCATCGAGAGTAAGCTCGATCACCTCAGGCGGTTCGTCCAGCGGTTGATCCCAGAACCCAGCGAACTCTCCAGCGAATACAGGCCGCTTGTCCTTATAGACAAGCCGGCCTCTCACCTTGTCGCCCGGGGCGACGTCCGGGTACGCAATGATCCTCTTTCGCCGCTCACCGAATGGCCCGTTCGTCGGCCGCGATGACCCGTCCATCCGCTTTTACCGTCGCAAGATCGCTGGCGACCAATTCATCGAAATAGCTGTTATAGGCAAAGACTTGTTGGGAGATTGCCTCGACTCCCTTGTGGTCGAGAGCCACGGTCTCGAAGTCGAACACGGTCGTGCTCATCCCGCGCTCGTCGAAGGTGATCGAGTAGCGCACGACCGTTCGTCGCCAGCCCGGATCGACCCAGATCGCTTCGGAGCCGTGTTTGATTTCGGCAGCGCTGGCCTGAACGACGGCCGATACGATCAGCAGGAAGAGCGATGGCCAAAGGGTACGCTTGATCATGATGCCGAAAGCCTCCGCAGTGCGCTGCGCAGTCAAGCATCAAAGCGTTACCGTGCACCCTTACGTTGAAGAGAGATTTCGGCGCTTGCCATAGAGATTTCGTTAAGCATCATTTTCGGGTGCAAAGCGCCCCGCCATCAGGCCTTCGCCGGGACGACGCGGATAGAATTTGCACGCGTGAAGCTCGCCAGCCCCACTTTTACGGATCAATCAACACGCCCGGATTGAGCATGCCTTGCGGATCGAGTTCGCGCTTGGCGGCGCGAAATGCGGCGGCGAAAAGGTCGGGCCGCTGCTGGTCATACCAAGGCCTGTGATCGCGACCGACGGCATGATGATGGGTGATGGTGCCGCCGGCCGCAATCAGCGCGTCGCCGGCTGCATTCTTGATGGCCTGCCACTGCCCGAGCAGAGCGCCGTGACGGCCGAGCGCGTGGAACGAAAAATAGGGTGCGGGCCCGTCCGGGTAGATATGGGTGAAGCGGCAAGTGACCTCGCCCTTCACGCCGGTCGCTTCCAGGATGGCACGCTCGGTCGCGGCTTTGACACTGTCATGAAAGCTTTCGAACCGGTCCCAAGTGATGGCGGTCTCGAACGTATCGTTGATGAGGCCCGCCGGCGTCAGAAATTCGCGCGCATAAGGCATACGGATAAAAGCGTTGCGCCAGATCCCTGCCGCGCCCTCGCGATGCGCGTCGCCGGCCTCAGCCTGCTCCGGCGTGCCGCGATGGTCGGCGCAACACTCGAGCGCGCGCGCCATCCGCGCGTCCGGTGCATGATCGCCGGACTCAAAGCCGAGCACCATGATCGCAACGCTGCCGTCCGCCGCACCGGTGTTGAAAGCCTCCTGCGGATCGAGAATGCGGCAGTTCGACGGATAGAGGCCTGCTTGCGCGACGGCACGCACGGCGCGCGCCGCATCGAAAAACGCAGGAAAACGGACCGACGCACCGCTGCGGAATTTCGGACGCGGCTGCAATCGCATCCAGGCGCGCGAAATCACGCCGAGCGTTCCTTCCGAGCCGATGAACAGGCGATCCGGACTGGGGCCTGCACCTGATCCCGGCAGCCGGCGCGTCTCCACGACGCCGCGCGGCGTCACCACGCGCAGGCTTTCAACGAAATCATCGATATGCGTGTAGAGGCTCGCGAAATGACCGCCGGATCGCGTCGCGATCCAGCCGCCGAGGGTTGAATATTCAAAGCTCTGCGGAAAATGCCGCAAGCTGAGGCCATGCGGCTTGAGCTGGTTTTCCAGCGCGGGACCATAGGTGCCGCCTTCGATCAATGCGGCGCGCGACGTCAGGTCCACCTCGACGACCTTGGAGAGATGGCGCAAGTCGAGCGTGATCGCGGCCTTGTACCTGATGCCATCGACACGCGGCTCGACGCCGCCGCAGACGCTCGACCCGCCGCCAAACGGCGTTAGCGAGGCGCCTAGCCCGCCGGCCCAGTCCATCACGGCGGAAATCTCCGCTTCGTTGCGTGGGTAGGCGACAACATCCGGCGCACAATCGTAATCGCCAAGCATCGCTCTGACATAATCCGGATAGGATTTGCCGTAGGCGTGCGACAGGCGGTCATAGCGTTCGCTCGTGCAAAATGCGGCGAGTGAAGCCGGCGGCGTGACACGCGGTGGCCGCAAGGCGAGGTCTTCAAGGCGTGGAACAGCCGTGGTGTCGAATGTATCAGTTGCAAATTTCGCGCGGTAGCGGCCGAGCACGAACTGCCGCTCGTCGGTGGTCATCCCTTCGCCTTCACGGCCCCAGCCGTAATGTTTCAGCCTCGCGCTACTCATGATCGCTGCTCATGATCACTCCAAGCGTTGTCGCTCCGAGAAGTATCGCTGCAAGGGTTCCGTTTGGAAAATTACAGCAAAATATTGCGAACCACATCTCCGCGCACGGCGATTTGGCTCCATGACATCTGACTTGCGGTGGCGTGAAAGGTGACGGGTTCACAACACAGCGCCGGGAAGGTAAGGGGCCATGCCTCACTGATGCGGCCCGCTTAAACCTTTTCCCGGCGTGCCGTTCGTGGGCTTTGCCGCTATGCCATAGTCCGAACGGATACTATCGCAGTCAGCGGCTGTCTCTGCGGAGGTGGCGTCATTGAACCTCCCCTGCTCTTGGTTCCACGGATACGTCGCCAGCGGCGACAAACCCGATGCTCCTCCGATGCACCGGCACTGTCAAGCCGGTCGCTACGAGGAGCCACCACGTCGTCAGCCGACGACGACCTCACTGATCTGGATCACCGGGGCCTGGTCGGTATAGTTGGGGATGTCCCCCATGATCTCCTTGGCATGAGGCCCAAACCCGGCCTGGAATGCCTCGATCGAGTCGCAGAAGATGTGACACATCCCGACATAGGTTGCGGGAGCGCCGGGTGCTCCGCCCGCAACGCCTTTGTCGACCGTGTAGTACTTGCAGGCATCCCCCATGCGGGTCTTCACCAGCGGCATATGCTTGTCGCGGTAGTACGCGTGGTCGAAGCGCGCTCCAGGCGTATTGGGATACATAACGCTTACCTTGATCATGGGTACTCCCTACTGACGTTGAGCCGGTTGAAATCCGGCGCTATCCGAAACTCTGCGTCAGTTTTCCAAATCCTGCAACTCCGAAACAGGTCGACTCTGCGGGGGCCAGATTCGGCTCCCGCTTCAAAAGCGCTTTTCTCGCGCCCGGCCATCGCGAAAAAGGCAATGCGAAAAAGGCAAGACAAAAAGGCAAGACAAAAAGGGCAAGCCTAAGAGCCAACCCCTCGTGCGAGGGGTTGGCTCGCTTCATGCTTGGCTTTTGGGAATGTATTTGCCCATGACGCACTTGTAACTTTGTAGCCTCCACTCATGATACGGACCATTGGCAAGCCAATCGGCAATGCCAATTTGCCCGTTGACCTGACAGGCGGTCATGGTGATGCCCGACTGCTCACTGGTGGTGACGACTTTCTCCAGGCATAGCTGGCCGTTGCAGAGAATAGCGACAAGAGTGATAAGCATTGCGACCTTCGTTGATGAGGAATATTCGTGAACGAGGAACACCCGGTTGGTTCAGCCCATGCAGGGTTCATGCCACCATTGGTCAACGCCACGTCCCCTTGGGTGATCCCGGCCGACGGTACTGACAGGCAAAATCCGACCGTTTACTAACGGCAGCCTTTGGCGCGCAAAGCGGACGCTGGGCAACTCGGCTTCCATGCGCAGCGCGCACCCGAGGACAGCAATAAATAATCAGACTAGGAGCGGGATGGCTTCCTGCGAATCGCTCCATCTTTTATTTGAACATGATCTTTTCAGAAAATCGATCCGCAGTTTTGCGGGATCAATCTCTACATCACGACAGGCTTGTCCGGCAGCTCATTGGGGTTGCGGCCATCCTTCGGAAAATGCGCCGCGAGCTCTCGCGACACCGCCGCGATCCCATTGATCACGCCGGCTTCGAAATTACCCGCACGGAAGTCCCTCTCCATCGCGCGGCAGATCTTCTGCCAACCCTCCGCCCCAACCTTGGCGTCGATGCCGCGATCGGCGACAATCTCGACCTTGCGGTCGGCGAGCAGGAGATAGATCAGCACGCCGTTGTTGTGATGGGTGTCCCAGATGCGCAAATGCGAGAAGGTATCCAGCGCGCGCTCGCGTGCCGGCTGATCGCGAAACAATGGCGCGCCGTCGAGCGCGCCTTCGACCACGAAGCGCACCTGGCCGGAATGGGTGGCCTCGCCGGCCTTGATGGCCTGCTCGATCGCGGCCAGCACGCGGGGTGGAAAGATCCGCCGCACTCGCCAGCGGTGCTCGAGAAGGTGTTTGCCGATGCGCTTGAGCCCCATGCTACCAGCTCCCGGATGCGCCGCCGCCGCCAAAACTGCCGCCACCGCCGCCGCTAAAGCTGCCGCTATCGCTCGAACTGCTACTCGAGCCGCCGCCGGAATACGAGCCGCCGTAACCGCCGCCGGCCCAACCGCCTGATCCGCCACGGCGGCCCGCCGGCTGCGGCGAGGTGATGCTGTCGCCGAACATTACGAACACCGAGGCGATCACGCCCGCCAGCACCGCCGCCAGCAGCGAGCCAAACAAAAACCAGGCGACCAGCGTTACCAGACCGCCGGCGGCGGCCGAGCCGACCAGCCGGCCCAGCATGCTTCGCATGAGGCCGCCGACCAGCAGCACAGGGATGATCAGGAACGGATTGAACAGGTCGGTCGGATCGAACGACGTCGAATTTTTCCAATGTGGCGGCTCCGGCGCCGGCAGCGGCTCGCCATCGATTACCCGGATCATCCGGTTGATGCCGGCGCTGACGCCGCCGGCAAAATCGCTGCTCTTGAATTTCGGCGTGATGACCTCATCGATGATGCGCCTGGTGGTGACGTCGGTAAGCGCGCCTTCGAGGCCGTAGCCGACTTCGATGCGCAGATGGCGGTCGTTCTTGGCGATCACCATGAGCGCGCCGTCGTCAATTTTCTTACGTCCGACTTTCCAGGCGTCCGCCACCCGGATCGAATATTGCTCGATCGTCTCGGGCTGCGTGGTCGGCACGATCAGTACCGCGATCTGGCTGCCCTTGCGCCGTTGCAGATCCCGCAACGTTTGCGTCAGCGCGGCAATATCGCCGCTCGAGAGCGTCGCGGTCTGGTCGACGACCTCCGCCGTGAATGGCGGCACCGCGACATCGCCGTGGGCTGCGCCGAACCAGCATAGCGTCAGCGCAAGAATGAAGGCCCTTGCTGCTGATGTCGCGGACAAGCTGATGGTCCCGTTACTTGGCCGGCGCGGGCGTCGGATTGAAATCGACCTTGGGCGCGGTCGAGATTTCCTTTTCATTGTCGACCGTGAAATTCGGCTTTTCCTTGTAGCCGAACGCCATCGCGGTGAGGTTGGTGGGGAACGAGCGGATGGTCACGTTATAGTCCTGCACTGATTTGATGTAGCGGTTGCGCGCCACCGTGATGCGGTTTTCGGTGCCCTCGAGCTGCGACATCAGATCGTGAAACAGCGCGTCCGATTTGAGCTGCGGATAGTTTTCCGTCACCACCAGCAATCTCGAAAGCGCACTGGAGAGTTCTCCCTGCGCGGCCTGGAATTTCTGGAACGCGGCGGGATCGTTGAGCACTTCGGGCGTGGCCTGGATACTGCCGACCTTGGCGCGAGCGTTGGTGACGCCGAGCAGCACGTCCTTTTCCTGCTGCGCAAAGCCTTTCACCGAATTGACCAGGTTCGGCACCAGATCGGCGCGGCGCTGATACTGGTTGACGACCTCGGACCAGTTCGACTTGATCTGCTCGTCATTGCTCTGGATGGCGTTATAGCCGCAATTGGTGAGGCTCAAGGTCGAAAGCGCCGCCAGCACCGTCAAAAATCTGCGCATCAAATTCTCCCGTTTGCGGTCCTTCCGCCAACGTATCAGAACCGTTCTGTCAGGTAAGCGGCGAAAGTCGCCCCACAGCGTGAATTCGCCGAAGCGTGGGCGTATGTCGATCGAACCTCGTTCCGGGTTCAACCTCCCTCAACTCACATCCCGCAGCACCGCTTCAACCACCTTGCGCTCGTCGGCGGTGAGCGCGGCTTGCGGCGGCACGGGATCGCCGACGTCGTAGCCCTGGATCGCAAGCCCCGCCTTGATGCAGGCAGCGAGGTTATAGCGCGCGAAGGCCTCATTGATCCGCCACAGTTTTCGTTGCAGGACGAGTGCTTCGTCCCAGCGCTGCGCGCTACAGAGATTGTAGAGCTCCACGCTCTGATGCGGGATGACGCAGGCCGGCCCCGCCATCCATCCAACCCCGCCGATCAGCATCACCGCGGCCGGAATGTGCGCGGACGCCGAGAACACGCGGATGGCATCGCCGCAACGGTTCATGATCGACAACAGCCGCCCGGTGTTGGTCGAGGCGTCCTTGATGTAGCCGATGCGCGGATGGCCTGCGAGCCGCGCGATCACGTCGAGCGACAAATCCGAACGCTGGAATTGCGGATTGGTGTAGATGACGACGGGAATATCGACCGCGTCCGCGATGGCCCGAAAATACGATTCGACGCCGTTGTCACCAAGCGGGAAATACGCTTCCAGGATCGCCAAAATGCCGTCTGTGCCCAGCCTCTCGTAGGCCCTGGCCTGCGCCACCGCGTCCGCCGTCGAGGTCGAGACCACGCCGGCAACCACCGGCACGCGGCCGCGGGCCGACTCGATCGTGGCCTGCACCACGCAGCTGCGCTGGGTGGCATCGAGATAGGCGAATTCGCCGGTCGAGCCGAGCGGCGTGAGCCCGTGCACGCCGGATTTGATGAGATCGTCGCAAAGCCTGCCGAGCACGCCAGTGCGAATGCGCCCGTCGCTATCAACCGGCGAAACGAGATAGGGAAAGACGCCATGAAGAGCAGTCATGCTCTAAAAAACCCGCGCGATCGCGGCTTGCGCTTCGCTCTGTATCCGCTTCAAATGATCCGGGCCACGAAAGCTTTCCGCGTAAATCTTGTAGACGTCTTCAGTCCCCGATGGCCGTGCCGCAAACCATCCCATCTCGGTCTCGACCTTGATGCCGCCGAAGGGCTGATCGTTGCCCGGCGCCCTGGTTCGCACCACGCGCACCGGGTCGCCGGCCAGTTCCTTCATGTTGAGCTGTTCCGGCGTGACGGCTTTCAGGGCATTCTTCTGTTTCGGCGTCGCCGCCACATCGATCCGCTCATAGAAGGGAACGCCGAGTTCGCCGGTCAACTCGGCGAACAGCTGGGTGGGATCGCGACCGGTCTTTGCCATCATCTCCGCCGCGAGCAGGCCCATCACGATGCCGTCCTTGTCGGTGGTCCAGACCGAACCGTCGCGCTTCAAGAACGATGCGCCCGCACTTTCTTCGCCGGCAAAACCGAAGCCACCGGTGCCCAAGCCTTCGACGAACCATTTGAAGCCGACCGGCGTCTCGACGAGCTTCCGCTTCAGCTTGCCGGCTACACGATCGATGATCGAACTCGAGACGACCGTCTTGCCTATCGCGGCTTGCTTCCCCCATTGCGGCCGCTGTGCAAACAGGTAGGCGATGGCGGCGGCGAGAAAATGGTTCGGATTCATCAGGCCGCCGGAACGCGTCACGATCCCGTGCCGGTCCGCATCGGTGTCATTGGCAAAGGCGACGTCAAACTTGTCGCGCATCTGGATGAGGCTCGCCATGGCGAACGGCGAGGAACAATCCATCCGTATTTTTCCGTCCCAATCCGCCGTCATGAAGCGGAAGGTAGGATCGACCGCGTCGTTCACGATCGCAGCGTTGATCCCGTAGCGCTCGATAATCGGTTGCCAGAAGTGAACGGCAGCGCCGCCCAACGGATCGATTCCGATCTGCACACCGGACGATTTCACCAGCGCCATGTCGACGATATTGGCGAGGTCGGCGACGTAGGGGCCGATGTAATCGTGGAGATGCGTCGACTGGAACCGGCGGGCACGTTCGTAAGGCATCCGCACGATGCCCCTGAGCCCGGATTCCAGATAGCGATTCGCGTTTCCTTCGACGATGGAAGTGACGTCGGTATCGGCAGGACCGCCATGCGGCGGATTATACTTGTAGCCGCCATCCTCCGGCGGATTGTGAGACGGCGTGATAACGACGCCATCGGCGAGACCCGTGGTTCGTCCCTTGTTGTAAGCCAGAATCGCGTGAGAGATGACGGGGGTCGGCGTATACCCGCCGCGCTCGTCGATCATGATCTCGACGCCGTTCGCAGCAAACACCTCAACCGCACTCGCCAGTGCCGGCTCGGCCAAGGCGTGCGTGTCAATTCCGATGAACAGCGGACCTGTCAGGCCGGTCTGGCGGCGATGGTCACAGATCGCCTGCGTCGTCGCCAGGATGTGATCTTCGTTGAAGGAGTTTTTCAGGGACGAACCGCGATGGCCCGAGGTTCCGAAGGCAACACGTTGCGCGGAATCCGCCGGATCCGGCTTCGATACGAAATAGGCGGTCACCAGCCGTGGCACGTTCGCGAGAGATGCCTGATCGACCGGTTTGCCGGCGCCGGGATTTTGTGCAGTCACGTGACCTCTTGGAACCAACGATTGCCCGGCATGGCCCGGAATCGTTCCAGAACTGATCTTCTGAATCATCCGGCCGGTCGAGGTGGTCAAAGTCAAGTGGGAATTTTCGGGACTATTTTGGGCTCCCACCGGGTCCTGGAATAGGGCAACTGGCGCGACCCGCGACCGGAAGCTCAAAAAGTGCGCCCCGCAAACCCGCCGATCAATCGGCACGGATCGGCCATGTTGGTGTCAATGCCGCGTCTTTCGTTGCAATTCGGCTGCCTCGCAATCGCTCTCCTCTCGCCGTGCGTCGCGCGAGCGGGCGAGTGCCCCTCGGCCCGATCGGAGATCGCAACCGATCGTCCCGACGTGACCAATTCGAGCCTCGTGGTCCCGGCTGGCAGCATTCAAAGCGAGAACGGGATCAATACCTCCCGCCAGAGCGCGGGTGCCGCATTTGACGGCAGCAACAGCCGGCTGCGGTTCGGCGTCGCGCCATGCCTCGAGTTGCTGGTCGATATACCCGGTTATGTCGGGCGGCTGTCCGGCACCCTCGACACCGGCTTCACCAATGTCACGCCCGCGGTGAAATGGCAGATCGGCGCGCTGCCGGAAGCGACCAACCTGTCGGTCGTCGTGGGTGCGGGGCTGCCAACCGGCACGCCCGCGATCACCGGCCTCGGGCTGCAACCTTATCTGCAATTTCCGTGGTCGCACGAGCTTGGCGGCGGCTGGGGCGTCAGCGGCATGTTCACGAGCTTCTTTCGGCCGTCGGACTTCTCGAACCATCAAACCACGGAGGCGACCTTTGCGATCGAGAACAAGATCACCGAGAAGATGTCGCTGTTTGCCGAATATGTGGGCGACTATCCCTCGCGGGGCGCCAGCATCGCGCTGTTCAATGTCGGCGGCGGGTATCTGCTGAGCCGGACCCAGCAGATCGACTTCCACATGGCGTTCGGCCTCAACAGTAATTCGCCGAACTACATCATCGGCGTCGGCTATTCGTTCCGGCTGGACAATGTGCTGAACGCGGCACGGTGAGCGCGTGATGGCCCGAAATTACTTCAGGCCGTCCAGCTTGTAGGACGCCTGCAGGAACGCGCCGTAGCGCTCGGTGCGAACCGGCAGCGTCTGGCAAGGACATCCCTGGCTGAACGTATCGGAGCTACCGGGCGCCCACATCGCCCAATAGCGGCCGCCCGCACCGACGCTGAACGATTGTGCGATCGCGTAGGCGAGGATCGCTTCGAGCTGCACGCCCCGCCCGTTGCCGGTCTCGGGCGAGACGGTGTTGCTGACACCGGTACGCAGCAGATGATTGTCGGTGCCGGTGAACGACACAAACGGCAGGTAGGCCGCGTCGGAGGTCAGCGTCAGCCTGTCCGTAACCTTCACGACGCTGTTGATGCCGATCCGCATCGAATTCCATTTGTCGTCCTCGGTGATGACGAGGACGGAATTCGGAACCGAGGGGATACAGTCGGAATTGCTGTTGGCGATCTGGGCGCAGCCATAGGCCTGCTTTTTCTCCCTGAAATAGTTGTAGCCGATCAAGCCGCCGACATTGGCGCTCGGTCCCCGAAAGACCGAATAGCCGACGTCGAAGGTGGCGTAGGCGAGATCTCCGTTCACGGTTGAAAGCGTGTTCGAATAGGGAATGCCGTCGATGAGCAGCCAGTCTTCGTCATGCAGATTGCCCGACAACAATTTGCCGCCGCCGACAAAACCTTTGACGAAGATGTTCGAGGACGTATCGATGCGGCCGAACAATTCACCCGACGCCGCCGGCATGTCGTAGGTCAGCCGCGATATCAGTTGGCTCTGCTGCGCCGGATCCGTCGTCGCACCCAGATCCTTCTGGAATTTCCCGGAAGAGTACCAGACGCGTCCGCCGACCTCGATTTCCGCATCCGGAATATAGCCCGGATCGGTCGCGCCCCTCAGGCGATAATCCGAAGCGGAGGGCTCCCACTGCGCATAGAGGTCTTCGCCGATCTTGTAGTTCAGGCCCACTTTGAGCGTTTGCAGGTTCTGGCTGATATTGGTGGCGCCGCCCGGAATTGAGAAGGCGAACGGGAATAGTAGAACAAAGCTTCCAGGCGTCGAAGCGCTGAGGTCGCCGAAGTTCGCGTAGTCGTATTCCAGCTTGACCGACCAGGCCGGGGTCAGCGCCTTTTCGACGCCCGCGCCGATCGTCCAGCCCCATCGCACACCGTCGAAGCTCGTCGCTGCGGGAGATGCGGTAAACCCGCTAAAGTTGGTCGTGATATCGATCTGCTCCTGCAGCCAGGCCGCGCCGGCCTTGGCATAGATCAGGGTATGCCCACGCGGGCCGGTGACAAATCCGACCCGGCCGGTCAGGCTACCATCGGCTCGCGGACGCACGCGGCAATTGGCCGATGTGAAAAGACCGGATGAGGCAAAACAAGTAGCGGTGCCGTCGCCGATCGACGCACTCGCGTCCGCCTCGGCCCCAAGCAAGAAATTCGAGTTGGGGATTTGCCAGTTATAGCCGAGCTGGAAGCCGGCGAGCGCGGCCGGGCTTCTGACGTTGCCGCCGTAGATCGCTGGTCCCGCCGGATCGGAAAAATGCGAGCTTGCAAAACCGCCGCCGACATGCGTCCCGATATAAAGGCCCGTCCACGACCACAGCGCCACCGGGGGATAGGCAACCGGCATGTCCGCGGCATGGGCGAGAGCCGAACCCAACAGCAGAGCAAGAACCGCTACTGAAAGCTTTTTCATCGACACAACCCAACACCGTTAGCGGCCGGAACCGTTAACCAAGATCGGTCGAAAAACTTAAGAAAGGCTGAGGTTTGACGATTGGGTAACCGTATTTTTTAAGCTTCGCTGCGGGCTTGCGTGAGATGCGCAACGATCTGTTAACGCCTCGCAAGCGACGCCCCGGGGGCAACCGGAATGTCGCGGCGTTACCATCCAGCGCGCATACGCGCGGCCCACCGACTCGTCTGCACCGGCGCTTGCTGGCGCACAGGCATCGGCGGCCGCAGGTAGCGCGGGTTGCCTTTTATCTACCTCGGAACAGGATCGAGCGGCGTGCGATAGAGCTCCTTGTTGTCGCTATCGGTTACGCGGACGGCACAATGCTTCGCCTTGAGTTCAGGACGCACCAAGCAAAGTTCACTTGCAAGCTGGTCGGCCTTGTCAGACGCGAGGTCGATATCCTCCAGGATAATACCACCCTGGTTCTTGTACTCGTCGCCTATCACGAGATCAAAATAGTAGCAGGGCATCCGAAAGTCCCCCATTTCGATATGCGCTGCATGGTAATCCTGAGTCGAGGGTTCCCCTATAGCAACGCAGCCACAGAGACATGACTTACAGATGATCTCGCGCTTGTGTTGCATTTTCGCTTCGCGCGTCCGTTGGGTGATCGACGCTTGTTATGTTTCGTATCTTACGTCTCGTGTCCTGCATCGAAATCGTCCTCGAAACGCAAATGCTTCACGCTGCGGCCGCGCCGCCGCACGAGCTTCAAGGCCTCGATCCCGATTTGGATATGCCTTTCGACATAATTCGCGGTCACCACCTGATCCGACGCTTCGGTCTTCACGCCCTCGGGGATCATTGGCTGATCGGACACAAGAAGCAGTGCGCCAGTCGGAATGTGGTTGGCAAATCCTGCAGCAAAGATGGTTGCGGTCTCCATGTCGATCGCCATGCTTCGCGTCCGGCGCAGCAGCTCCCTGAAGCGATCATCGTGTTCCCAAACGCGGCGATTGGTGGTGTACACGGTCCCTGTCCAATAATCGTGACCGAGATCGCGGATCATTGTGGACACCGCGCGCTGCAGCTCGAACGCGGGCAGCGCGGGAACCTCGGGCGGCAGGTAATCATTCGACGTACCTTCACCCCGAATGGCCGCAATCGGCAGAATCAAATCGCCGATCTGATTTTTTCGTTTCAAGCCGCCACATTTGCCGAGAAACAAGACGGCTTTCGGCGCAACGGCGCTCAACAGATCCATTACGGTTGCGGCATTCGGGCTTCCCATGCCGAAATTGATCAGGGTGATTCCATCCGAAGTCACGTTGGGCATCGGTCGATCCGCGCCCTTGACCGAAACGCCGTGCAGCGTGGCGAACCAGTCGACGTAATTGTCGAAGTTGGTCAGGAGCACATAGGCTCCGAATTCAGCGAGCGGCGTGCCGGTGTAACGCGGCAACCAGTTTTCCACGATGTCCTTTTTCTCTTTCATTGGCTTTGACCTCATCTGGAGGGCGTTTGCAGCATAGCCGATCGAGGCCGGTAGAAAAAACCCGCGTGATTTAGCTTCGCCGGTCGGACGGCCCAGGGCTATTTGCCGGCAGCCCGATCGGCGATCTTCAGGCCGGCGCGATCCCGCGACAAATCCCGCGTTCGAACAGTCGATAGGTCCTGAGGGCTTGATGGTCGGCGAAGGGGAGGATTTGCATCATGATCACTCCGGCAATCCGCGTCGTCGGGTCGATCCAGTAATAGGTATTGAACAGACCGGCCCATGTGAGGCTGCCTGCTTTGCGGCCGTCCGCGACGGGATCGATATTGATCATGTGCCCGAGCCCCCACCGCAATCGAACGCCCGGAAAGAAATCCACGTCATTCGAAAGCGCCGGATTGGTCGTCTTGAGGATTCCCGCTTCGAGGTTGCCGATCTGGTTTGCGGACATCAAGGCAACGGTCTCCGGCCGAAGGATACTTACCCCGCGAAGACTTCCGCCGTTCAACAGCGCCTGCAGCAGCGTCAAGTAATCCGGCGCTGTGGAATAGATGCCGCCTCCGCCCGAAACCACATTCGGAACAGTTGGTTTTTCCAGAGGTTGCGGAATGAGCTTTCCATTCGCATCCCTTACATGCAGGCTGGCCTGACGCGCGCGCTGTTTCAAGGTGATCGAAAAGCCGGTGTCGTTCATGCCGAGCGGGCCCGTGATGTGATCGATAAAATAGCGATCGAGGCTCTGCCCACCCGCGATTTCGACCATCCTGCCGGCCCGGTCGAGACCGCCGCCATAGGCCCATTTGGCGCCCGGCTCGAACATCAGCGGCGTGCGCGGCAGGTGCGGATTACCGCGGACGATCTTGAGATAGCGCACGACATTGGGATCCCAAAGCCGATAGCTGAACCCAGACGTGTGCGTCAGCAGATGGCGCAGCGTCATGGGCATTTGCGCCAGATGCAGCTGCGGAACACCTTTCGCGTCGAAGCCGGCGAGCACCTGGGACGATCCGAGCGCCGGATCGATGTTGCCGGCCGGCTCGTCAAGTTTCAGCTTGCCGCGCTCCACGAGTTGCAGCGCCGCGATCGACGTCAGCAGTTTGACCATCGAGGCGATGCGGAAGATCGTATCGCTCGACATCGGCGACGCCGTGGCCACGTCGCGGAAGCCGAACGCGCCCTCATAGACGATCGACTGTTCGTTGGCGGCCATCGCGACAACGCCGGGTATTTCCCTGGCGCTGACTTTTGCTCGCAACGCTCTATCTATTTCCTCACTTCGGGCCGGCCGGCGAGGCGGTGCGGCGCTACTGGGAACCGGCGCGGCCGGTGTCATGCTTGCGGACGCAAGCGCCGCTGCCCGCAATAGTGCATCACGCCGGGTGATGGGCCCTGTCATGTGCGTCTTGAAGACGAAACCATCGGCGCCACTCAGAATAAGACTGCGAACTCTTATGCAATTGAGACTGCAGTATAATGCTGTTGGGCGCTCCGCGGAATATTCATATGCAGGTCGGCCAAGCAACTCGAGCACCCGCTAGCATGCGTATCGCACCGTGCCTTTGCCGGCATAACTGCGGGTGATGTTGGAGAACTCCCCTTCGAAGGTGCGCGCTCCCAAAAATATCGAAAACAACCCCATGCAAAGTAGCTGGCGGCCGCCGGCATTCGACTAAGCAAGTTGACACGTCGGGCAAATCAGGGGCATTCCCTCATCATCCCGCAATCTTGTAAACGCCCGTCGCTCCGCAATAGCGGGCGCGTCGGTTGCGATTGCGGTCCAAAAATCCTCACTCACAATTGAAATTGCACCGGCTCGCCGCGGCGAACGATCGCCTGCGCGTGGCCGAACCGCGCGCTTGCCGCGCGCGTGTGCCAAGGGAATCTCGACATGAACATCGCTCCCGACCTCGCTATGCCAACGGCGATCGCCGCAACCGCCCCGGCCAAAGCTGCCGCACCCCCGCGGATAAGGCTCTCCTCGCACGGATTCTCCGTCGACCATCCTGATCCGGAGCTCGGCGAACAGCTCATGGCGAACGCGCTGGGGGCAACCGACCGCGAAGCGATGGATGGCATCCTCCGGCAATTGGTCAGGGCCAGCGTGAGCGGCGGGAGTCCCGACGAGGTCAACCTCTCTTTCATGATTTCGATGGTGAAGAGCATCAAGCCCCGGGATTCCGTCGAGGCCATGCTGGTGGCGCAGATGGTTTCGGTTCATGTGATGGCGATGCGATGTGCCCATCACCTCGCGAATGCGGAAGACATCGCCCAGCACGACAGCGCCGCGCGCGCATTGGGCAGGCTCGCCCGCACGTTTCCCGCCCAGATCGAGGCGCTCAACCGTTACCGAAGCCATGGCGAGCCCGCCATCACCGTGCAGAACCTGTCGGTGGGCGACGGCGGCAAGGCCATTGTCGGCAACGTCACGCAGCACGCGAGCGTGATCGTTTCGGACAAGAACCCGGCATCCGCAGCGCGGAATGCACCGAAGGCCTCGCGCTCCACGCGAGCGCACGATTCCGCTGATGCCGAGCGGGAAGCACAGGCATGAGCGGTCACATCAGAAATACCGGCCCGATGCTGGCGAGCCCACGGTGCGGCGCCAAGACCCGTTCCGGCGGCGCGTGCCGCTCGCCGGCGCTGCACGGCAAGAAGCGCTGCCGCATGCACGGCGGGGCACAGGGATCCGGCGCGCCAAAGGCAAACCAGAACGCGCGCAAGCACGGCCTGTTCACCAGGGATGCGATCGCCGAGCGAAGGGGGATTCAGGCGTTGTTGGGTGAGGCGCGGAAGCTGCTGGAAGAGATGAAGTGATTGGTTTTTCGCAAACAGCGCGCAAACCAAAAAGCAATCAGCGACAGATCAGTACTCGCGGTAAGAGGTCGGTCGGAATTGGTAAATTGTGACGGCGCAAAGTGGCAAACCCCGCTATTGACTACGTCGCGCCACCCGCGCGCCGCGAGCCGGACGAATCTCGCGGCTACGGACAAGTTCGACGCGACGATGCAAAGCGGAATTCACGTCGAGGGCGATCGGACTTGTGAAAGGTGGATGGCTTCCATCGGCGCTCGCAGCTTGAGATATAATTTGCAGTTTCATCCTATTGTATTGCAAAAAGCACTACAAACTCTATATTCTGCGATGGAGGTTCGTCATGCCCCGATCCGTTGAGCGCAAGGAGCATCCGCTTTCGATGCGGCTGCCGAAAGCTGATATTGCCGTCATCGACCGGGCTGCCGCGCTGCGTGGCCGCTCGCGCACGGATTTCGTGCGTGATGCGGCCGTACGTGCGGCCGAAGAGGTGCTGATGGAGACGGCACCCATTCGAATGAGTCCGGCCGGATTCAAAGCTTTCATGGCGGCACTGTCCGGACCGGCCACGCCCGTGCCGGAAATGATTGAACTCTTCCAACGTGCGGCACCATGGGAGACCGATGGCTCGGATACCGGAAGCTGAAACTTGACAATCTCCGGCCCCGAACCACTGACGCCGGCTCATATTCTAGACGAGTTCTCCTGTGGCAAGCCATCGCTCGATTGGTGGCTCAAGACGCGAGCCCTCTCCAACCAGGAGAAGGGCTTTACGGCCGTTCTCGTCGTCCATGAAGCCAAGCGCGTGGTCGGCTACTATGGTCTTGCGCCAACGGCAATCGTTCCATCACGCCTGCCACGGTCCATCCGGACCGGTCAGCCGCCAGACCCTGTCCCTTGCCTGCTTCTAGGACAGCTTGCGACCGATCAGAATTGGGTCGGCAAGGGAATTGGCACCGGCCTGCTCAAACATGCACTGCAGCGCTGCGTCACGGCCGCAGGACTCATCGGAGGGCGTGCGCTGATTGTCAACGCAGTTGACGTTGAAGCTGCGGCATTCTGGGCGCGACGCGGTTTCCTTCCCTCAAAAGACGATCCACTCGTCCTTTTC
>Ga0209473_1000655_pt1 | contig 20168 bp, 13 predicted proteins | sample GraSoiAngelo_133_FD_185890 | JGI IMG/M metagenome (GOLD analysis project Ga0209473, IMG submission 185890) | Grasslands soil microbial communities from the Angelo Coastal Reserve, California, USA - 14_0929_05_20cm (SPAdes) (version 2) | ecosystem: Environmental > Terrestrial > Soil > Grasslands ...
AACGCATACGGATGATGTGCTCTTCGCGCGGGCTCAAATGCTTCAACATGGAAGCGACATTCCTCTGAAGGCTGAGGCGGATGGCGGTGTCCGAGGGAGAGGCCACGGCTTTATCTTCAATAAAGTCTCCGAGGTGGGATTCTTCCTCTTCGCCGATTGGCGTCTCGAAGGAGATGGGAGTCTGAGCAATTTTGCGGGTGCTGCGGACTTTCTCGATGGTGACATCCATGCGCGTGGCCAACTCTTCCGAGGTAGGCTCGCGGCCAAGTTCCTGAACGAGCTGCCGAGTGCAGCGGGTGAGCTTGTTTATGACCTCGATCATGTGAACAGGAACGCGGATTGTGCGCGCCTGGTCGGCAATGGCACGAGTGATGGCCTGACGAATCCACCAGGTGGCATAAGTGGAGAATTTATATCCGCGGCGCCAATCGAACTTGTCAGCGCCTTTCATCAGGCCGAGATTGCCTTCCTGGATGAGATCGAGGAACTGCAAGCCATGATGCGTATATTTTTTCGCGATAGAGACCACGAGGCGAAGGTTGGCTGAAGTGAGTTCCTGCTTAGCCTGTTGGGCGTGGGCTTCGCCGCGCTGAATAACGCTGAGCGCGCGCTTCAGAGCGATCAGACCTGAGTGACTGGACAGTGCCATTTCGTTCAGAGCGGCGCGAGAGGAGCGAAGCTGTTTGCGCGCCTCGGCGGCACGTGCACCGCGAGCGAAGTCCGCAAGACGTTGAAAGAGGCGAACATCGCGCTCCAGCGTTTGGAGGCCCTCGACGAACGCCCGGAAGTGGTCCACGAGGCGTTTGCGTTCGCGCCAATGGAAAGGGATTCCGCGGATTGCGAGAGAAATCTGGATGCGCGTGCGGGCCAGCGCCCACTTGGCGCGAATGTAGGGTTCCTTTTTCGATTTTGGCGTGGCGGCGAATTTCTCCGCCTGGCGGAGGGCGGTTTCATAGAGCAGAGCTATGGCATCGATTTGGCGGAGAGTTTGACTGATCTTGCGGGCATTTTTCTCTTCTGTGATTTCTTCGTCGGCGAATTGGACAACTTCCTTGATAGGACGGGTACCCTGGCGCAAGGTGGCGGCGACGGATACGAGTTCGTCAACAATGATGGGCGAGCGTGTGATGGACTTCATCACGAGGACATTGCCTTGCTCGATGCGCTTGGCGAGAGCCACTTCGCCTTCGCGAGTGAGCAAAGGCACGGAACCCATTTCGCGGAGATAGAGGCGGACGGGATCCTGGGACTTGGAGTCCTCGCCGACGCTGAGATCGAGGTCGGAGTCCGCAGCGAATTCCTCTTTGTGGCCGGCCTCAGGAGCATCCCCAGCGGTTGCGGCGCGCGCAGCATTTGCTGCGGTCAGGTCGTCGTGTATTTCGATTCCCTGGCGCTCCAAGAGTGCTAACAGGTCGTCGATTTCCTGGGACGAAAGCACGTCGGGCGGAAGGCTGTCGTTGATCTCATCATAGAGGAGATAGCCGCGCTCTTTGCCGATGACCAGGAGTTGCTGGAAATAGCCGAACTCGTCTTCAATGGGACGTGCCAAGAACGCTCCTCTGCTTGCTTGAAGGGAGTGTTGCAAGCGAGATCAAAAGTTTTCGTTTTCCGCGGACTTCCAGGGACCGCGCTTGGCCTTGGGGGTGTGCGCTTCCTTGTAGTCGGCTAGCTCTTCATCGGTTACCGAGAACGTGGAGGACGGAGGGAGATCGACCTGGGATGCAAATTCGCGGTGAAGCCTGATGGAGCAGATCGCGGGCGCATCCTGATAGCGTGCGCGGTGTGCCGAAAACGCCTCGTTCGCGATGGTCACGAAGTAGTTGGACGATGCGCCGCCGAGCCCGCGAAGACTAAAGGCATATTCGCGGAGTGCCCCCTTGGTCTCAAATCCGAGGTATTGCAGGACAATGGGTTGATCCACGAAAGCCGCCATTTCTTACCGAAAGGCAGCCGCAAGTTGGACTTAGGAGCCTCGTGGAAATGAGAGGTGTCGAAAGGCAACGAACGCGGCCACAACTTATGATGACACACTTATGAGGCCGAGTATATGCGGTTCTAAATGCGGTTCTAAAAATAGTTCTTTCGTTCCAAGGTAAAATGTGGTAGATTGTATCTACGCTTATTACCGCGGTTGTGTTGTGCGGCCCCTCTGGTTGGTTTGATTGATCTGAGAATACCCGCCCTCAGTTTCCTCCGTACGTTTTCAGCGTAATTAAAATAAGCTGTGCCACCTGTAAGCAGCACTCGCATTTTGTGTGCACGCCCCAGTGTGCCAGCAAGAAAGCAAAATGGAAAACTTTTTCGAATTCGTAATTTCTCCTTCCTTGAAGGAACAACTCTCGTGCGCTGGTTTCATGAAGCCTACGCCAGTGCAAGCTGCGGCGATTCCACCCGGCGTGGAAGGCAAAGACATACTGGCCACGGCGCAAACCGGGACGGGCAAGACATTGGCCTTCCTGATTCCCATTCTCGAAAGACTTCTGCGGGATGGCACGGATGGAGTTGCCGCACTGGTTCTGGTTCCCACTCGGGAATTGGCTATGCAGGTGGCGGCGCAGCACGATGCCCTGCGCGGCAGGAAGTTGCCCGTGGCTGCCTTGATTGTCGGAGGCTTATCGGAATATCACCAACGCGAGGCCCTGCGACGGGGCAGTCGCGTGGTAGTGGCGACGCCTGGGCGTTTGGAAGACTTCCTGGACCGCGGGCTCATTCACTTTAGCAATTTGAAGACGCTGGTGTTGGATGAGGCGGATCGTATGCTGGACATGGGATTTCGCCCGGCGATTCTCAGGATTGTCGCGGCGCTGCCGAAGGAACGACAGACGTTGTGTTTTTCAGCAACGATGGAAGGCGATACCGCGCGCCTAGTGAAGGACTACACGAAAAATCCCGTGCGCCTGACGTTCGGGTCAACATTGAAACCGTCCGAGAACGTGCGGCTGCAGGCCTTTGAGGCGGCCGCCGAAGGCAAACCGGAGACGCTGCGCCGATTGCTGAACAACGAGACAGGACAGTGCCTGGTCTTTGCGCGAACCAAGCGCGGCGCAGAGAAAATTGCAAACCACCTCAACCGCGAAGGCATTCAGTCAGCGGTGATTCACGGTGACCGATCGCAATCGCAGCGAACGGCAGCGCTCAGCGGCTTCCAGAAGGGGCGCTATCGAGTTCTGGTGGCGACGGATCTGGCTTCACGAGGAATTCACGTCGAGAACATCGCCCACGTCATCAACTACGATCTGCCGGAAGTGGCCGAGAATTTCATCCATCGCGTCGGGCGCACAGGGCGGGCCGGGAATCGCGGCACGGCGTCGACACTATTTGTAAGGGGGCAACGGTCGGATCTGTCGCAGCTAGAGCGACAGCTCGGGGTTCACTTGGAGAGAATGCAATTAGAAGGCCTTCCACACGAAGACGTGCGGCGCATGATCAGGGAAATCCCGCGTTCACAGTCTGGCCGTAAACCCAGTATCGTCCAGCTTCCCGGGGAAGTACTGCAATTGCAGATGGATTGACTCTCGAATCGGGTATAAATCCTGTAAGTTGCCTGGCCGGACGAGCGATCGCAGCGGAGAAAAGGCGCGGGGGCAGCCAACACGGCGAATGGAACTACATCATCAAACCGCATCGCCCTCATGTAAGAACGTGAATTGATACCTTTATTTATTTACGCTATCTAACCGCTGCTCAGAGTTGGCCGTTCGAGAGTCCTGCCGGGTTACCATTTGCTCTTCCGATTTGTATTCACGATGAGTACCTGTTATGAAAACTCTTTCATGCGCATGTCCGATCATCCGATGCGATGAAGTCATTGCACCGAAAGTTTGGCTAGCGTCGATACGCTGGTATCAGTCGGCGCGTCCTGATCGACACTGAACGGTCACTGAATGCCGGGGTGAGTTCTCGGAAAGACAGGGGTGCACCGGACCTGGGCGAGTAGGTCCATAGGATCCGAAATCGGTCGCGCATCTTGCAGTTTTGTACTTTTTTGGCGGGTCGTCGTACTTGACATCTCAACATGTGAGCGTAGACTTCTGCCCACGCCTGCTGCCCGTCGCAAGGCTTCTATCACCGTACAATGTCACTTCCTGTCAGCTCATCATCACCCCGACGCGTTTGGCTCCTCGGCATCCTTTCGCTGTTGTTAGTTGTCATCATTGTGGTCGGCCTTTTTTTTCGATTTCGCAGCAAAGCTGGTCCGCCCTACAGCCAGAGAGAAGCTCTCCGGACGATTCGAATTGACAAGGGCTTTAATATTGAGCCCTTTGCCGCGGAGCCGCTGATCAGCAGCCCCGTAGCGATGGATTGGGACGAAAACGGGCGCATCTACGTCGCCGAGGATACGGGCTATCCGCTGGACACGAGGCCGATAGGCCGCATCGTGCTGCTTGAGGACACGAACGGCGATGGAATTCCCGATCGGCGCACAGTCTTTGCGGATCAAATCGTCATGCCCAATGGCGTGATGTGCTGGAAGGGCGGCGTCCTTGTGACCGCAGCTCCCGACGTGTGGTTTTTCAAGGATACAACCGGAAGCGGCAAGGCTGATGTCCGCGAGAAAATCCTTACCGGTTTTGCGTTTACAAATCCACAGCACATGGTGAACGGTCCGCTCTACGGTCCGGATAATTGGATTTACCTCAACCACCAAGGACCGATTCACACGGTGGTATTCCAGGACCCATTTGGAGACCGGGGCAGCGACATTCGCTTTGCGGATGGCCAAGGACCGCGGTTAAGAATGGCGCCGCGCAGCGTGCGCTTCAGGCCAGAGATACATGAGCTCGAGTTCTTATCCGCTTGGTCGCAATACGGGCAGGCCTTTGATGAATGGGGACGCCATTTCACCGTCACTAACGACAGCAACGGACGCCACGATGTTATCGCCGCTCGCTACTTGCAGAGAAATCCCGCTTTTCTGGTGTCGAAGGTTCAGCAGGATGTTTCCACGGATGAGAACAACAAAGTTTTTCCGATCACGAGAAATCCGCGATTCGAAATCCTGACGGATGTCGGGACGCTCACTTCTTCGTGCAGTATCACACTGCCGTCCATGGGCGGCACGCTCCCGGCTTCATTTGATCGCGTGGCCTGCGTGGCTGAGTCTGCGCACAACATGGTGCATTGCGATGTATGGTCAGATGCGGGCGCAACTTACAGCGCCCGCCGCCTGGAACAGAACGCCGAGTTCATAGCCTCGACAGATGCGTGGTTCAGGCCGGTGAATATGTACATCGGACCGGATGGGGCTCTGTACCTCATCGATTATTACCGCAACACCATCGAACATCCGGAGTGGATGGCCGCGGACACCTATCATGCCGGATACCTCTATAACGGACAAGATCGTGGCCGAATCTACCGAATTGTTCCCGATGCACAGTCGGCGCTGCCCTTACCCAAAAACATTCGACTCGGCCAAGCGCCAGACGCGGAGCTTGTCCAAAAATTGGCTAGCCCGAACATCTGGTGGCGCCGGACGGCTCAGCGTTTGCTCGTGGAGGGCCATCGCACCAATGCAGTTCCGCTCCTCGTTCGTCTTTTCGAGGAAAGTACGTCGCCCCTCGGGCGCGTGCACGCATTGTGGACAATCGACGGCTTGGGAAAACTTGAGCCTAGTCTGGTAACAAAGGCGCTTAGCGATCCCGTAGCGGGTGTCCGCGAAAACGCAATTCGTCTGGCTGAACCCTACTTGGCGAAGTCTCCTGAGCTGACGCGGAAGCTCACGGAGATGGCAGGCGACCCTGATGCCAAGGTTCGATTCCAGCTCCTTTGCACGCTCGGATTCATTGACTCTCCGGATGCCGCAGCCGCTCAGAACAAGCTTCTGGCGGACGGCGTAGAAGACCCCTGGATGCAGGTGGCCGCGCTAACTGCGCCTCCGCGCCGCGCACTGCCATATTTTGAGCTGGCGGTTTCTCGGTTCGCCGATAACGAGACGAAGGGACGGCGCGAATTCTTTCATCAAGTCGGCTCTGTGATCGGCATGAAAGCGGACGCGAAAGAAATGCGGCGACTCCTTGCAACCGTGGCGGACAGCTTCCAACGCAATTCCGATTGGTGGGGCGGGGCCACGCTCGACGGCATGGCTGAGGGCGTTCGCGCCAAAGGTGCTGATGCTAAGGCAGCCCTAAAGGGAGATCGCGATACCTTTCTGCGAATGTTCGAGCGCCGGCCGGGCCCAGTCGGTCATGCCGCGGTTCATCTCCTGGCGGTGCTCGGACTTCCGGACGACTCCGCTGCCGCAGAAGCGCTGAAGCGCGCTGAAGTCATAGCCGCAGATCGGAAAGCCGACGCCGCTGTACGAGCTGACGCATTGGAGCTCTTGGCGCTCGCAAAATCCGATCGCGAGGCACCTTTACTGGAAAGCTTGCTGGACCCCCAGGAGCCCGACGCGGTCCAGATCGCCGCCGTGAAGGCGCTTAGCTCCGTCAGAGGTCCCAAAGTAGGCGCATTGTTGCTGGCCAAGTGGAACGGCATGAGCGCTACCGTTCGAGCGGAGGCTACTAACACGCTCCTGAGCGGAGGTTCCGATCGCGTCCGTCTTCTGCTCGAGGCCGTGAAGAACGGAGACGTGCAAACCTGGCAGCTCGAACCGTACAAGCCGCGCCTGTTCATGGACTCTGATCCCGCTGTTCGACAGTTAGCAAGGTCGCTTTTCGAGCAGAGCTCGGCGCAGCGCGAGCAAGTCTCGAAAGAATATCAGGCGGCGTTGAACATGGCTGGCGACGCAGCGCGAGGCAAAGAAACATTTACGCGCGTCTGCTCAAGATGTCACGCTCTGGATGGCGTGGGCGTGGCCGTCGGTCCCAACCTGGGAACGGTGCGCAATCATCCCGCATCGGAACTTTTGGAAGACATCATTCTGCCCAGCAAATCGATCGAACACGGCTTTGAAACTTATGTGGTTGAGCTGGCATCCGGAGAGATCGTCGATGGGATTATGAGCGCGCAGACTGCCGCAACGATTACCCTACGGCAGGAGCAGGGGAGGGAAACGGTCATTGCTCGCCAAGACATCAAGAGCATGCGCGTCAGCAAGGTTTCCCTGATGCCCGAAGGCCTCGAGAAGCAGATCAGTGTAAGCCAGATGGCGGATCTGTTGACGTTTCTTAAAGATGTCCGCTGAGTTACGTCCGCTGCTCATGTTCCGAACAAACCTCCTACCAACGAACCTCGCCGTAACCCGCATGCTAAAATCTGTCCCGTGAACCGCCGGCGGACTCTCCAGATGCTTTTCCAGCTCGAGCTTTGTTCTTTGCTGCCCTTCCCTCTCCTTTTGCGCGCAAGAATTGGCACTGAGCGCGACTACCTCCCAAACTATGTTGACGTCGCAACTCAGGCGGGGTTGACTGCGAAGACTGTGGTCGCGGGACACGAAAGCAAAGACTTTCTTCTCTCCACAACCGGTGGCGGAATTGCTCTCTTCGATTATGACAATGATGGATGGCTGGACATCTTTGTCGTGAATAGCTGGGGCCTAAGAGGGTTCCCCAAAGGAGAAGAGCCAACCAATCACCTCTACAGGAACAATCACGACGGGACATTCACGGACGTGACCGCGAAAGCCAATCTCGTGCGCTCCGGCTGGGGCCAGGGAGTATGCATCGGGGATTACAACAACGATGGCTTCATGGATTTATTCATCACGTATTACGGCAAGAACGCGCTATACCGCAACAACGGAGACGGCACCTTCACCGACGTCACCCGCGAATCCGGGCTACTACAACTGGAGAACCACTGGAACTCCGGGGCCGCTTTTCTCGATTACGACCGCGATGGCCATCTCGATCTCTTCGTCAGCAACTATGTCGCATACGAGTCCGGCCTCGCGTTGTACGACTCCGATCCGTCCCTCGTGGGCGTGCAATCGCCCGTGTTGCACGGGCCCGCCGGGCTCCAAGGATCAAAGAACATCCTCTATCACAATAACGGTGACGGAACGTTCGCAGATGTGTCCAAAGCCACTGGTATTGCAAACTCCGACGCGGCCTATGGTTTTACGCCTTGCGTTGCGGACTATGACAACGATGGTTGGCCCGATATTTACGTTGCGAACGATTCGACCCCGAGTTTGCTCTTCAAGAATAATCGCAACGGGACCTTCACCGAAGTGGGCCTGCTCGCTGGAGTAGCCGTTGACGAAAACGGAGGTTCGCAGGGTGGAATGGGTGTGGACGCTGGCGATTATGACGGGGATGGTCTTCTCGACATCATAAAAACCAACTACTCAGATCAGACCACTTCCTTATACCACAACCAGGGAAATGGATACTTCAGCGATCGGACGTTCCAAGCCGGCCTCAGTGGACAGACTTCCTCGGTGAAGTGGGGCACCGCTTTTTTCGACTTTGAGAATGACGGCCAGCTCGATGTTTTCATTGCCACGGGCGCGATTTACCCTCCGGGTCTGGGCGGAAGGCACAGAAAGCGGAAAGAAGAGGAAGGCAAGAAGATCTTGTACCGCAATTTGGGAAACGGCCGCTTCCAGGACATCTCTGCGCGGGGCGGACCTGGCTTACTACTTCCGCGTTGCAGCCGAGGCGCGGCTTTTGGCGACATCTTTCATACAGGACAAATCGATGTGGTGATCAACAACCTGAATGACTCTCCCACCTTGCTTCGAAATCAGTCGCCTTCGCCGAACTCATGGCTGCTGATTAGGCTTGTGGGAATGCGTACCAACCGCGCCGCGATAGGGTCCAGAGCAATCGTCGAAGCCGAAGGCCAGCGGCAAATTCAGGAAGTGCGCAGCGGCGGCAGTTTCGGCTCGCAGAGCGATCTGCGATTGCACTTCGGCCTCGGCCGCGCGCACGAAGCGACTCGCGTGACCGTTAATTGGTTGGGCGGCAAACAGGAAATCTTGGAACACGTGCCTGCCAATCGCTTGGTTGTGATCCGGGAAGGAAAGGGTATTGTTGGTCAGGAAAAGTTTTGAAACCGTTTTGTCGTGCCATTTTCGGCCGATTGTTCTAGTTTTGCTGTTCGCAACCGCTCAGTGCGCTCAACTGGCAGGTCAGGCAAATCCCCCGAACACATCTTCCGCGTACGACAGAGCCTTCCAATTATTGCAAGCCGGACGAACTGACGCTGCGCTCGTAGAAATAGATGCTGCATTAGCCCGCGAGCCGGGAGATCCCTCTCTGAACAATCTTCGAGGCCTCGTAACTGCGAAGCTCGGTCGTTCGGCGGAAGCCGAGGCCAGTTTCAGGACGGTAGTCCGCCTGCTGCCTCATGCGGCCATGGGCTACAACAATCTTGCTGCACTGCTTTGGCAATTGGGGCGCAGTGCCGAAGCTGCGAAAACATTCCGCCAGGCCATCACGGAGGAGCCGCACAATTTCACGGCGCTAGTAGGTCTCGGTACGATTTTGGCGGAAAGTCGAAGGTATGGGGAAGCTGTCCCATACCTTGAAAAGGCGCGGGACAGCCAACCCGGGGACTTCCAGGCCGGCTATGAGTTGGCTCGAAGCCTGATGGAGCTGAAAAGACCGGCTGACGCTCAGAAGGTGCTATCGAGGTTAGTTCCTCCTCAAGATAGTGCGACCCAAGCCAAATTTTACGTCCTCTCAGGAGAAGTGGCCGAGCAGCTTGCAGACCAAACTGCCGCAAGTCGTGACTACCGGTGTGCGTACGACCTTACTCCGCAATCGTTCGACATCTATCTTGCCCTTGTGCGCAGCACTCTCGCCATGCGAGATAGGTCCTGGACGCAACTACCTCCTGCGCCCATACATCTTTCTCCGGAGCAACACTACGGGCTCGGATTAATGTTTGCATCCGGGGGCGCCTACTCGGCAGCGATTTTGCATTTTCAGCAAACGTTGCAAGTGCCACCGACGAGTTACCTCGCAGCCTATAACTTGGCTTTGGCCTATAAGGCAGAGGCTAACTCGCAAGCCGCGATTGAGTTGCTTCAACACACGGTCGAGCAACAACCGAGTGCCGAGCTGTATGACCTGCTGGCATCACTCGAGGAAGACGCGGGCCTATATTTGCAAGCTGTGCGCCACTACCAGAACGCCGTGGATCTCGATCCGGAGAAAGAACAATATTATTTTGACCTCGGCGCGGAATATCTCGTGCATTTGACGTTTGGCCCAGCGCTTGAGGTCTTTCGGGTAAGCTCCCAGAAATTTCCGGCATCCGCCCGCTTACATGTAGGGAAGGGCTTGGCTCAATTCGCCCTCCGCCAATATGCCGATGCCGCAGATGCGTTTATGAGCGCCCTAGAGACTGATCCCTCATCTCCTGACGCGTTTCTCGCCTGGAATGCCTTGCCCACGTTCGTGGTCGTATCTGCATGGGAAAACGTAGAGCCCAGGCTTCGGCATCTAGCGGAGCGCTTTCCTGAGAATCCGCAGGCTGTGTTCTGCTACGCGGCGGCGCTTTTTCGTCAGAGCGTGGCTCCGAATCATTCAGACGGTCTCGATTTGGCACAATCTCTGCTCGAGAAGGTAGCCCGCCTAAACCCGCAATTGGCTTTAGCGCGCCTTGAATTAGGTGCACTCTATGCTCAGCGTATGCAAACCGAAAAGGCCGTCGCCAGCTTTCTTGAGGCAATTCGATTGGATCCCAACTCCGAAATGGCGCACTACAAGCTTGGACAGATTTATCGAGACCTGAATCAATTAACTTTGGCCGAGCGGGAATTGGATCTCTATCGGAAATTGGAGCGAAATCACCGTGACCAAATGGCGCGAAACAGAAGCGCGATCAGGCAATTCGTGCTCGCAAAACCCGGTTACGACTCTGCTTCGACAAAAGAAAAGGCACCGTTGTGACGTGACGGAGCCAATAGAACTAAAGACGCCAGGTTAGAACTTGTATCTCAAGGCGAACTCAATCTGCCGGTTGTCAGTCGCAGTACTGGTGATGCTAGCTCCTCCCGGCTGATCCACAGTGTTGCCGGGCAGGCCGAAGTTGGGATGGTTCAGCATATTGAAGAACTCCGAGCGGAACTCAATCTGGTGAGTTTCATGCAGCTTGAAGCTCTTTTGCAGAACAAAATCCACGTTAACCAGCTTTGGCCCGCGCAGGTTGCCAATCCGCGAGTTACCGAACACATGCGCGACCTGTTGCCCCGGCGCCAACGCTGGCGTGACGAATACCGCTTGGTTATACCAACACGTCAGCGTTTGGTGACCGGGATTATCGCAACCCAGATTCGCCTGTTGGGCCGTCCCAATGGAGAAGTCGTAAGGATTGCCGATCTGGTCCGGCCGGTAACTCCCACTCCCGGTGTTGCTGAGATCACCGGACATGCCGGCCGTAAATGCCTCCCCGCTCTGCGCACTTGTTATTCCACCGATCTGCCATCCGCCAATAATTCCGTCGGCAACACTCCCTAGACCACTCAAGAAATGTCGGCCTCGGCCAACCGGCAGCTCGTAGATATAGCTCAGCACAAAACGGTGTCTAAGGTCCGGCAGGACCGGGCCGTACTCCTTTTCTGGATGGTGAGCATCCTGGATTGCTGCGCCCACGTTGCCGTCTGCGTTACCCAAATTGTGAGCCAGCGTATACGAGGCCAGGAAGTTAAAGCCGCTTGAGAAGCGCTTGTTCAGGGACGTCTGGAAAGCGTTATAGGTCATCTGAAGTTGCGGAAAATCCAATGGCAATATGTTGCTCAAGTCCGGCAAGACGTTGAAATACGGCCGGCCAAAATTGCCTGTGGCATCAGAGAAGTTGGAGTCCAAGGGCTGAAGAGGCTGGTTCAGGTCGCTGACCTCATGATTCCACAAGTGGTAAGCACGCGTGCCGACGTATCCAATTTGCGCCACCCAGTTCTGCGAAAATTCGTGTTGAACGCCCAAGTTCCATTCGAGGATCCTGGGCATGCGACGTACAAGTCCAGTGGTTCGCACGACCCCAGTCGGGTGACTGGGATCAGCGAATGGAATGGTTGGCGAAAAACCGGCGGAAATAAATTGGTTCGCGGAGGGCACTTGCCCCACGTTGAAAAAATGCGATGCAAATGCCAGAGCCGGCGGGTTCAGGCCTAAGTCATCGAAGATGTTTCCCTCGCTTGAGTAGAAGATGCCGAAGGCGCTGTGGACGACTGTCTGCTTCTGCGGCGACCAGGCTAAACCGATCCGTGGCGCCCAGTCGCTCTTATCGAACTTAACGCCGGCGTGAGGCACTGCGTTCGGTCCATACGAATTCACGACAACAGCGCGGTCGAGATCGAAGTTGCCAACGCGTCCATTGGCGGGCGAAGTCACCTCATAGCGTAGGCCAATGTTCAAAGTAAGATTCGGCAAGACGTGAAAATCATCCTGCGCGAACTCCGCGAGGTCCCAATAGCGTGTCGGATACAGCCCTGTTAGGGAATCTTGGCTGGATGAATTCGGAATTCCTAGCAGCAAGTCGGCTAGTCCGTTGCCGCCGGTCGAGGTGGTCAGGTCGGCAGTGTACCCGCCTGGAAAACTGAATTGCCCGCGCGACGCCGTGAGCTGAAAAAAGTTCCGCTGCTGCCGGCGGAAATCAATGCCGAACTTGAAAGAATGCTTGTTGCGGACCCAGGTCACAGTGTCCGCCACTTGAAGAATGTTTTCGAAAGCATGCTCCGGTGTCCAGAGTGAATCGCCGAGGGTAGTAAAGCTCGCGACATCAATAAAAGACAATCCTGAAGAATTCACGTCACCACGATTTGCGTTAGGAATTCCCACCTGTTGAGACAGGTTTTTCCCAAAAAGAAGCGGCAAAGCATTAACCGCGTAGCGGAAGAACCCGCCATGAGCGTCATTGAGCAGGCGTCCCGAAAAAGTATGAGTCCATCCAAGGCTAATGTGCTGAGCTCGTGTCTTGTCGCGACTTGGACAGCAGCTTGCTCCGCCCAAGTCCCCCAGCGGCCCTGGCCGGAAGCTGCGGATATCATCGAAGCTGTACCCAGCGAAGATTTGGTCCGGCTCGCGGAAATGATGATCCAGCCGAATGTCGAACGAATCCTGGTCGTTCATTCGACTTGGACTGGAGAAATAGTTGTTGAACAGGCTCGAACTGTTGGGCATCGGATACAAATTGACAACGTTCGATCCCGTTGCATCGATCATTGTAGGCGGGATTACGTTCAGTTGGTTGTTGTAGCTGATCGGATCGCGGAGCTGAACGGTCACGGGCTGCCCGGTCGTCGGATCCGGATTAACGCACGTATAGTTATGGGTGCTAAACGGGTTAAAAGTAGTGCCTGTATCGAATGACTCGCCTGGACCAGGGGCCGGACACGGCGAGAAAAATTGTCCGGTCAACCGGTCGCTAAAATCGCCAGTGCGCTCCACGGCGTTAGGCACGGTGGATATGTAGGGTAGACCCTCGCGAACCCTGCTCCCCTGATAATCGCCAAAGATGAATGTCTTATCATTCTTGATTGGGCCACCAAGAAATGCGCCGAATTGATTCCGCTTAAATGCGGGTTTTGGGGCTGGCGGTTGGGCAAAATAGTTTCTCGCGTCCAATTTGTCATTGCGGATGAATTCGAATGCCCCACCGTGAATCTGATTGGTCCCAGACTTCACTACCACGTTGACCGCAGCACCGCCACGTCCAAATTCGGCGCTCATGGAGTTCTCTTCGGTGCGGAATTCCTGAATAGCATCCGGCGGCGGAAGCACGACAACACCTCCGAGGCCGAACTCATTGTTGTCCACGCCGTTCAGTAGAAAGTTATTATTCGAGACTCGCAGTCCATTCACAGACAGCGCTTCATTCGCCCTTTCATTCTCAAAGACGCCGCCGGAAACGTTCGACCCTGTCTGGCCGCTATTGGCACCTGGCCCCAGATAGGCAAGTTGAATGAAGTTGCGGCCGTTGAGCGGCAGGTCAGAAATCCGCCTCTCCGTTTCTATCGTTCCAAGGGAGGAAGTCTCGGTCTGCAGTAAGGGCGCGGTTCCCGTTACCTCTACTGATTCGGTCGCGGAACCCACCTGCAGCGTCAGATCCACCCGTACCACTTGGTTGACGCCGACCTCGACATTCAGCTCAACGGCCTTCTTAAAACCTGGTTTCTCCACGGTCACTGAGTACGCGGCAATGCGCAACAAGTTAGCGGCATATGCTCCGGAGCTATCTGTTGTGACCTCAACTAACTGATCAGTGGCCAGATTTTTTATGACTACCTTCGCTCCTTGCACGTTTGCGCCGCTCGCATCAGTGACCGTGCCCACAATACTGCCTCGGTCGACTTGGGCGAGTAAGACGGAAGCATGGGTGATTACAATCAACGCAAAGGCCAACTTCATAGCCTGGCTAGCGAGTGACAGTTTCTTCATGTTGCCCCCTTGGCGTTGTGGGATGAGGGGTAAATTGTTGGAATGAACGCTCTAATACTCCACCATAAGCAGCGTGTCAAGAGGGGTTAAGGTGCTCAATAAGGTGCTCAAAGGTGCTCGAAATTTGCGTGAACCTCTACGGGCCAGAGTTACAATCTGGCCTGGCACTGGAGTCTCGTCATGAACACAATTCGCCTCTCAACTTTTGTGCTTTTGCTTTTGGTCTGCTCAGTCGCGTGTCCGCAATATCAGGGTCCCGTTGGGAACGGCCACAAGAGAAAACGGTGGGCCGAGCCGCCGGACCAACGCAACGCAACTCGCCTGAGCAATATGCCCGACCCGCAAGAGCTCAAGAAAGATGCGGATGAACTGGCCAAGCTATCGCAGACGATACCTGCTGACGTTGAGGCAATCAGTCGCGGTTTGGTCTCCAGCAACTTGAACGAACGGCTCAAGCGTATTGAGAAATTGTCTAAGAAACTGCGCGATGCCGTGGAACGTAGCAAACCATGACACGCAAGAGATGGTGTGCCTCCGCTACCGCGGATTGCGGCGGGAGAAATGCTCAGTACTCAACAAAACTCATCGCGTAGCGGAAGGCTTCTACGTAATGGCCGTCCTTTCGAGGCTGCTGCTTTCGCATGTTGGCTTTGGCTTTGGCCAAATCGGCAGGTTCCCAATCGGACCGATACTGGTTGACTGCCGGTTCGAACTGGCTGACCTGTTTTGCGGCCGCATCGAATTTGAGTTCCGCCACGGAATCAATGTTGACGTAGTAATTGGCTTCCTGTGGCGATGGGTAGAAGAAGTACATCTCCGGAACTCTGTACGGCTGCAGGCCTTGTTGCAGGCGTTGATTCGGAAAATAGAGCCAAAACTCCGCTGCACGCACAGCATCGATCGTATTGAACGCCGCCATGCGATGGTCGGTTTTGTGCCATCGCTCATACCATTCGCCGGGATCCACACTGAGCAGTACATCGGGACGTATGCGCCGGATGATGGCTGTTGCCTCCTCAACGAGCTTCGGCTGCGGCGCATATTCCAGCATTCCATCGTCATATCCCATCCACATGATGTTTTCTTTTGGTGTGCCAAGCAGACTCTCGGACACCTCTTCCTCGGCCTTTCGGATCCGCGCCAGCTCCTGCGATGTCATCTTGAGGTCGTACGAGCCTTTATCGTCATTGGTGTAGATCGCGATGTAGAGCTTGTTCTGATTGCGGTTGAGTAAAGCGATTGTCCCGCCGGCACCAAAGACATCGTCATCAGGATGCGGGGTAAAAACCAAAATCGTCTTGCCATGCAGGTTTTCCAGACGCGTGGCCTGTCCTTGGACGGTAACGGCCGCCAGGGTCAACATGACAATAGGCAACACTCTCATTTTTCGCCCCCCGTGCTGAATCATACTGCCTTCACGAAGGGGACGCACGGCTTCCACGGCTTTGTCGGCGCCTTCGAAGGCTTGACTATAAATACGGTAAGGCCTGGGAAACTGCCATCGCTCGCACTGGAGGATTCTTGAGTGCACGCGACCGACGACGGAGCGATATCGACCACGTACCGTAATCGCCTAGATATAATTATCGATTGTGATCTTTTTAGGAAGAGCAGTTAAAAGGTCGAGGGTCTAGTATCTAGTGACAACAACCTATTTGATTGGAATGGCATGCTCTTTGACGTATTTTTCGACGCGGGGGTCTCGGTCGGCACCTGCGGCGCCCAGCGGGACTGGGCAAGCAATACGGTGTTGAATATGCCGAGACATTTAATGGTCAGGGTTTTCCTCATCGTGTGCCCTCGGGTCCCAACAAACGACGGTGTCGGCCTGGACCAAGCGGATCAGAAAGATGAGCCGGCAGATCACCTCGTTCAGGGACACATCGCCCATGCGGTGGTTGTTGTAGTTCAGATCGAAGTGGTCCTTGCAGCCCAGGATGCGCGCGATCTCGGCATTGTCGCGCTCGTTGCGAAGCACGTTGTCGCCGATCGTCCCCTGCGTGCCAAGCCCAGGAGCATCGCCCATATCATCATTGGTCGCGCGGACGAGATAGCCCGTGTAGCCTTCCTCAATCCGCTTGACCACCGTTCCCGCCGCCATCAGCGGAATATCGTCCGAATGAGCCTGGAGTGCGAGAAGCACTTTTCCTTTGTGAGGCTGTTCCGTTGCCGGCCGCTCGATGAAAACCTCGCCAGCGCCGGACGGCCCCTGCTGTTGAGCGCGCGCCAAGCGCACCGACACGGTGCCGGCTGCCATGCTGCCGAAGAAATCGCGACGCAACATGCGGTGGATTATACCCTCTTGAAGCACTTTCGCACTTACGTTGGAGTAGGGCTAAAGATTATCCAAGCGCTAAGAAAAGCCCGACCACGACGCGTCGGTGAATCAGTATCGTCCTCAGCTTCCAGCGAGCCTCCATGCATTGAACTTGTATCAGAATCTCTCTCGTGTGGTAATAAAGTAGCCTGGCGTGGAGGGTCAGATGGAAACAGATCCATCCCATACTGGTGAGGAACGCGGGAACCAGAGTCGCAGGACATTTCTGACGACCGCCGCCGGTGCAGCTTCCGCGGCAGTTTTCGCCGGTAGACTCGGAGGTTCCGAGACGCTTGCGCTCTATGGCGGGACGCCGGTGCGCTCCACGCTGCTTTTCGCGGAGGTCTCGGGACCACAGTATTACGACGACGAGGAGCGTAACGCGCTGAACGAGGTGCTGCAGAACAAGACGCCGTTCCGCTACCAGAGTTTTCGCAGAGGACCGAAGCCCGACAAGTGTTCGGGCTTCGAACAGGAATTCGCGGCACACCAGCACACCAAGTATTGCGTGGCAGTGACTTCCGGCACCATGGCCTTACACACCGCTATGGCGGCGCTCGACGTGGGCCCGGGAGACGAAGTCATCCTCCCCGCTTACACCTGGTACGCCTGCTACAACGCAGTAGTGCTGGCAGGGGCGCTACCCGTTTTCGTCGAGATCGACGACTCCATGAACATCGATCCCACGGATATAGAGCACCGCATCACACCGCGGACCAAGGTGATCATGCCGGTGCACATCCTGGGCGAGGCGGCGGACATGGACGCAATCATGGCTCTTGCCCGCCGCCACAACCTCAAGGTGCTTGAGGATTGCGCGCAGAGTGTCGGGGCGAGCTACCAGGGCAAGCCTGTTGGATCGATCGGCGACTGCGGCATTTACAGCTTCCAGGTGAGCAAGACGGTTTCGGCTGGTGAAGGCGGCGCACTCGTGACCAACGATCCCGAAGTGTTCGAGCGCGCTGCGCGTTTTTCTGACGTTGGCTTCCTTCGCGAACAGCAGGAGAAAATGCTCGGACGGTCTCCGCGCTACCAGCCGTTTGCGGCAGGTCAGTACCGCATGAACGAATTCACCGGCGCGGTGATGCGCTCGCAGACACGCAAGCTCGACCGCATCGTGGCGGATTATCGAGACAAAGGGATACGCGTTACCAAGCAGCTCCAGGACTTGGAAGATATTCACTTCCGCAAGCTTAACGACGACGGGGGCCTACGTCGCGTCGTCTTTATTCGCACGAGCAATCGGCAGCAGCGCGATCAATGCATTCGCGCGATGGAGGCGGAAAACATTGCCGCAGGGCCGATGGAGGGATCAGTCATCCTCCCTGCCGTACCGTTCATCGAGAAGAAGCAGACGCTCGAGCCCGACTGGCCAACTTTCCAGTCACCCGCTGGCCGGGCGATTCGCTACGGCGCCGAAGTGTGTCCGCGCACGATTGCGGTGCACGATGCTTACGCTGGGGTTTATATGGATCCGAAGTTCTCTGATCAGGACGTCGCCGACATCGTAGCCGCGGTGAAAAAAGTCTATCCGCGAATTATGCGGACCTAAACGCGATTTTTCTCGGAAAACGAGCGCACAAGCAAAACGTAGTGATCGTCGCTGAGGAAGCTTCCCGGTTGGCCGCAGATGGTTTGCGGTCGCGCCAATCTAATGGCTCTCTATTCCGGGTACGGCAAGACCATCAGGCTTCAGCGGGGCGACGCTCTTGTCGTGCATCCGTCTAAAGATGGTCGCGTCGTGATACTCGAATACGAAGTACACGGAAAGAGTCTTGCGACGGGTGCGCCCTACAGCAATAGGTTCATCGCCGTCGCCACTATTGAAAACCGAAAGATCATACACTGGCGAGATTATATGGACTCTTTGGCGGCCTGGATCGCCTTGAATAAGGCCTCCCAATTTACAAGTCTCGACAGGCAGGCGTTCTAAACAGTTGAGCGCCTCAGGATCACGGTTGTCCGGACGCTTTAGGCGTATGCCAGGTGCCCGTTAAGTGCCCCCAATACCTCTATTTTGGGCGGTTTTGACTTGCAGAAGGAGAGCTAAGTGCTTTGAATCCAGCGGGGCCATGTAGGTTATGACGCGTTATGAGCTTGACGATCACACTCTAAGTCCCATTGATTCGGTTGCCCTTATAACAATGAGACACCCGAAAGACCCGCAAAAGGGCCGAGTTTTGGAGTGCGCCGGGATAAACCGGCGTGAAGTCGCGAATGCAAGAGTCGTACAGGTAAGGCGTAGCGAGCCAACCTGGCCCCGAGTCATGCGTGGGCAGTCGCAAGGCTGCACTCGAAGCGTTGAAGGGGGACATGCAGGCAGGGTATTGAGCCGTGAAAGTGGTCGGAAATCAGAGCGCCGACGCTGTTCCAATGTGCGGAAGGCGAAACCGATAAATGCGAAATCGCGAGCATTGATCGGGCTCTGCGCGGTCGAAGACCCCAGGCATGCATGGAAACTTCATGCGCGAGAACCGGGAGGTCCCGTCAACGCCCGACACGCAGTCGTGCGCGGGCCGGTTGGAGAAGGACGTGATCCAGAAGTCCAACATGCACGTTGATGGGAAGTCGGACGGTCGTGCAGTACCGACGAAGTGCCCGAACAAAAGCGGGAATCCGCTGGCGGAGGGCATGGAGGGAAGACGACCGGCCAAGGAGAACACCGAGCAGACGACCGCGTCCCAGACACAGAGCTGGGGTAACGCGTTGAGCGGCCTGCGCGGTGTGCGCGAAGCGGCAAAGAGGGACAAGCGATTACAGTTCACGGCGCTACTTCACCATGTATCCGTTTTACTACTGGAGAGCAGCTTCTACGCTCTGAAGCGAGACGCAGCTCCCGGAGTTGACGGGGTCACGTGGACGGAATACGAGACGGGCCTGGGTGAACGGCTGAAGGATTTACACAGCCGCGTGCATCGAGGCACATATCGAGCGCAACCTTCGAAGAGAGCCTACATTCCCAAGGCGGATGGACGAAAACGTCCGTTCAGTCCGGCAGTCTCCAATAAAGCGGCTACGGCCATTCGGGCGGAGATTCGAAGCTGGAATCTGCCGAAACGCAGTGACAAGGCGATCGAAGATCTGTCCCGCATGTTCAACCCGATCGTACGGGGTTGGATCCGTTACTATGGGCGCTACTATCCCTCTGCACTCTACCCGACGATGCGCCAACTGGATCGTGACTTGGCTTTATGGGCCAAGCGGAAATACAAGAAGCTGCGCGGCCATCTACGCAGAGCGACACACTGGATCGCCCGGATTTCCCGTCGCGCGCCAGCGCTGTTCGCAAACTGGCAGATGGGCGTTCGGCGTGGCTCCATGATGGGAGCTGTATGAGTCGAGAGACTCACGTACAGTTCTGCGAGAGCCTCAGGGTGAGACTCCCTGGGGCTACTCACCCTGTGCTGGGATTTCAGCACCGCGCCGACGCGGAGCAGTTCCTCCGAGACTGGAGGGAACGACTCGGCCGGTTCGGTCTAGAGCTGCACCCGGACAAGACGCGATTGATCGAGTTCGGGCGCTACGCAGTCGCAAACCGAAAAGAGCGTGGAGAAGGGAAGCCGGAGACGTTCAACTTCCTG
>Ga0209473_1000656_pt1 | contig 20159 bp, 18 predicted proteins | sample GraSoiAngelo_133_FD_185890 | JGI IMG/M metagenome (GOLD analysis project Ga0209473, IMG submission 185890) | Grasslands soil microbial communities from the Angelo Coastal Reserve, California, USA - 14_0929_05_20cm (SPAdes) (version 2) | ecosystem: Environmental > Terrestrial > Soil > Grasslands ...
CGAGCATGGAGGCGACTATGAAAACCTCCGTCATCTCGAGCAACGTCGAGGGATCCCGCCATGTTACCTTAAAGGTTTCCCAACGGCATCCCTCGACTTCGCTCGGGATGACGATTCATTAAAATGCCCGCGCTTGCTGAAACTGTTTCACTCGGTCTCTCGGTCCAGATCGATCGGATTGATCGCGAGCTAAAGAAACTTTGGAGCGAAGGCGAAGGCGCGATGACGCGGGCGTCGCTGATGAACCTCGCGGTTTACAGCGAAGAGCCGGGATCCCTCACACGCAACACCCGGTTATTGGCCCGAATCACCGAGAACCACGCTTGTCGGGCAATCGTCGTCGGCGCTGATCCGCGCGCAAAAAACGATCGAATGGAGGCGTGGATTAGCGCCCACTGTCACCTTAGTCGAGCCGGGGCCAAGCGAGTTTGCTCGGAACAAATTTCATTTTTACTGGAAGGGGCAATGGTCAAGCTGCTCCCGAGCATTGTTTTTTCCCAGCTCGATTCCGATCTCCCGCTTTATCTTTGGTGGCAGGCGGAATTTGCCGAGCCAATGGACCCGCAGCTTTGGTCGTGGATTGATCGATTGATTTACGACAGCCAATCGTGGCGCGATTTCAAGGCCGAGATGCGCTTGGTCGAGATGGCGCAACGCGAAGCCAAACAACGCATCGTGCTCTGTGATTTGAATTGGACTCGACTCGTTCATTTTCGTCTCGCTTTCGCCCAGTTTTTCGATCATCCGGGCTCGCATCATCATTTCCGTGAAATTGAAAGCGGATCGATTGTCTTTGGAAACGATTTTCGTTCGACCGCAATTCTCTTTGTCGGTTGGCTCGCGGCGCAACTCGGTTGGGAAATTCGGAATGGGAAAAAGAGCAATGAAATTGAGTTGGAAAACTCCGACGGCAAACCGATACGGATTAACCTGCAGGAAAAGGGAGAGGTACCGATTGCATCCTTTACCGCGCAATCGCACGAGATCGAATTCCAAGTAATGCAGGCAGATTGCGGCGATCTACTCGAAGTCTGTCGCGGCAAATTAGGCGAAGCTCAAGCTCGCCAGGTCCTGCCATCAGCGGAGAACGATCCGGTCAAATTAATGAGCGAGGAACTGATGCGCGGCGGGCCGCACCAGGTCTATCTTCGCGCAGTCGAGAAAGTTCGCGACCTTCTGTAGCTGCCGTCAGAGCCGTGGAAAATATTTTCTGCCGCCGGAGATGGCGGCAGCTACATCGCAAAAATCTGCCGCAGCGCGCGAACGTTTTTCTCGATCGAAAAAATTTCTTTCGTCCGCTCGCAACCTTTGCGGCCAAATGATTGCGCGAGCTCAATGTCGTTAATCAACCGGCTGAGCGCATCGGCCGTGGCGGCAGCGTCGTTTTGTGCCACCAGCAGTCCAGTTTGACCGTCGCGAACCATTTCGGAAATCCCGCCGATATTCGTCGAAACAACCGGCAGGGCTGAGGCCATTGCTTCCATTACGACGGTTGGCAGGTTATCCATCGCACCATCGGGATCGATCCGGGATGGCAGGGCCAGAACAGTCGCCCTGCTCAAGCGCCCCGCGATTTCGGCTTGCGTCTTTGGGCCGGCCAGATGCACGTGCTCAGCTAAATCCTGCCGATGAATGCGCGCCTGCAATTCCTCAAAGAGCGGTCCTTCGCCGATAATTTCGCAGCGGAATCCGTGGCCGCGTTCCCGCAATCGAGCGCAGGCGTCGATCAGCACATCAAAACCTTTTTTGCTAATCAGCCGTCCGATGGAAAGAATCAGCGGTGGTCGCTCGAATTCCGCCGGGTAAAATTTGGCGGGATCAATCCCGTTGTAGATCCGATGCACCCGCGCAGCATATTCGGGAAAGCGCTGCCGCAGCTGATTCGCCGCAAAATCGCTGACCGCGATGACGGCGCTGGCCGATGAGAGGATTTCGAATAACCCGATCTCGAAATTGGCCGGGACAAAAATATCGTTGGCATGAACCGTAACGCTGTAATCGATCCCGAAGAATTTCTTAATCCAGAACGCGGTTCGGGCCGCCATGCCTGCGAAATGGGTATGGACATGCCGGACGCCAAGTTTCTGCAAATGCGTTCCGGTGTAAGTCGCTTGATGAAGGCGAAGTGAGTCTGGTTTTCTGCGCCATTCGTGTAAAGTTTTTCGGACCGGCTTTGGCAAACTGGTCGCCGCTTCATCTGCTAAGCGGGCAAAAGCGTTGCCCTCCGGCAACTGATGCACGGTCGCAATGATCGCGCGATCCCAGGTGGTGTCGGGACCGAAGTCTGGTCCGCGCAGCGAGAAAATTGCAGGCCGAATGCCCTGTCGGAAAAGCTCGGCAATCTCCCGATAGCAAAAGGTTTGGGAAAATTTCGGGAACCGTTCAAAAACGTAGGCGAGCACCTTCCGATTTAACGCGCTCCGGCCTAATTGCCAACGTCGGCGAGGCACGAAATCCGCTTATATATAAGTTAGACGCGCATCCTGCATGACTTTTGCTGTAGTCAGGCTCGTGCCCCGTCGCGATTTCTTCTCCTTTTGCACGACACTCCGGCCGATTGAGCTGAAGGCCCTCGGAGAACTGTCGCATGTACGACACTTGCAAAAGGGCGAATTGATTTACACCACCGGCGATCTCGCCGAAGAAGTCTACAGCGTTAATCGGGGCGTCGTTGAGGTGATCCAGCTCATTCCCGGCGAATCGGACGAACGCAGTTTCGTCACTCGCGGCGATATTTTCGGTGTTGCTGACGCCCTGGGCAAAATGCCGCGCTCACGTTCGGCGCGTGCTCAGGAAATCGTGAGCCTGCAATGTTTCAACCGTGAGAATTTCGTCGCCATTTCGCAACGGGTCCCCTCCTTTCTCCTTTTCCTGTGTGAGCAAATGGCGCATCGGCTCCACCAGGTCCGTGCGGGCAAGGGACCAAGCGGACCTCAGAAACTGAGCGGCAGCCTGGCGAACTTCGATTTGGTTACGGTCCATCAAACCATCATCAGCTCCGGACAAACGGGGGAGCTCGAGGTGTTGAACGAACACAACGAACGATTAGCCACGTTCTATTTTCAAGGTGGCGCGCTTCGTAGCGGTCAATTTCAACAGCTCACCGGCGAGGAAGCATTCTGGCAGCTCTTCCTAAGCGACGATATTCCCGGGAGTTTTTCCTTCGCCTCCGGAGTGCAGCCGATTACCGATTGCCTGCAATCAGTCGAGATCACTCAATCTCCAAACGATATGCTGATTACCGCGATGCGCCATCGCGACGAGTTTCACAATCTCAAGAAAACAACGCCTGACCCCAACACGCTGCTGCAGCGGCTGGCCCCCAGTTTTGAATGGCCGCCCGATGCGGAACCGGAGCTGAAGCCGTTGGCGGAACGAATCTGGAACTACAGTTTTGATCGCCGCTTCACTATTAATGAGCTGTTTCGCCAGAACGCAGTTTGTGAATTGAAAATCTATCTCGTGGTTTCCGAGTTGTTGCGAATTGGGCAAATCGCAACCGTTCATCCCACACCGCAACTGGCGAAGGCGTCGTGAAAAAAATCCCGCTTTTTTTGTTCGTCGCTCTAATCGCGCTCACTGATGGGAGTTGCTCCTACCTTACATCCAACGGACGCCATCAAGCCGCGTATGCCCGTTACATTAGGCACTCTAGTTACAACCGGATGAAGCTACAACGAAAGCTCTCCCGTTCGCCGAAAATTCAGCCGGCGCGGATGCAAAGCGAACCAACAATCGCCACCAGTACCAGTCCGGAATCTGTTACCGCGAGCGCGGAACCAGCGCCATCGGAAAACTAGCCGGCATCCCGTTGCACCGGAATTGGTCGGCCGGCATCATCGACCGCGACGTAAACGAACACACCGCGCGTCACCAGGACTTGCGTACCGTGTTCCCGGAAGCGTTCCACCCAAACCTCCACCGGAATGGTCATTGATGTGCGCCCGATTTTTTCCACCCAGGCATAACACGCGACCGTGTCCCCTACTCCGACCGGTTGAAGAAATGACAAGCCTTCCATTGCGACGGTGACGACGCGCGCCTTTGCTGTTTTCGAAGCGAGAATGCCGCTGCCCAGATCCATCTGAGACATCAACCATCCCCCAAAAATATCGCCGTTAGGGTTTGTATCCGCGAGCATGGCGATCGTGCGAATAACCAATTCGCCTTTCGGTTTTTCGGGCGAACGCATAAGTGAGTGATCACCTTATAACCGGTCATCCCGAGCGAAGTCGAGGGATCCCGATGCACCCACCTTTAAGATTTCGCGGTCGGATCCCTCGGCTACGCTGAGGGTGACGGCAATTACAAAATCAGCATGCAATCACCGTAGCTAAAAAAACGATACCGCTCTCGCACCGCTTCCTCGTAAGCACGCAGGATAAATTCGCGTCCGGCAACTGCGCTTACCAGCATGAGCAGGGTCGACCGCGGCAGATGAAAATTTGTCAGCAAAACGTCGACCATTTGAAATTGGAATGGCGGATAAATAAAAATATTCGTTTCGCCTTCGCCGGCTTGAATTTTTCCAAAATTGCGCTGAACCGATTCCAAGACACGAACGGTTGTGGTTCCGACCGCGACGATGCGCTTTGCTTTCGCGATTGCCTCGGCTGCATCCGGCGAAATCGAAAATCGCTCGGGATGCATTTGATGTTGAGTGATGTCTTCCACTTTGACCGGACGAAAAGTTGCCGTCCCGACATGGAGGGTGATGAAAACGTGCGGAAGAGTGCCAAGAATTTGCGGAGTGAAATGGAGTCCGGCTGTGGGCGCCGCAAGTGAGCCCTCGTATTTCGCGAACACCGTTTGATAGCGCGCTTCATCCTCTGCCTTGTAGCGGGAGACTACGACCGCCGGCCGCTTGATATACGGCGGCAGAGGCATCGCACCGCCGTGCTGAAGCTCGACGTCGTCAGACAATACCATTTCCCGTGAGCCATCGGCAAAAATTTCGCCCGCTTCCGCGCGCACACCTTGAATAAAAGTGGCTACGCCTTTTCCAAATCGACGACTCGGCTTTACCAACGCTTTCCAACGACCCGGCCCAATCTTTTCCAGAAACAAAAATTCGAATTTTCCGTCGTCGGAAAATTGTCGCGCCGACAAAACGCGCGAGTTATTCAAAACGAGCAGATCGTCATCGCGTAGAAATTTCTTGAGATCGACAAAATGCGCGTGTTCGATTTTCTTCCGGTCGCGATGCAATACCATCATGCGCGAATCCTCGCGGCATGGCAGGGGATGTTGCGCGATCAATTCCCGCGGTAGCTTGTAATTGTAATCCGCGAGCCGTGTACTCATGCTTCATCATCAAAGGATTTGATCGCGCACGCAAAGGTGACATCATCAGCCGTGCTTCAGCCCGCGCTTTCCCTCGTTCTTGAAGCGCTAAAGGAGATTCGCGATTCCCAGGAGAAAACGTTTCGTGTTTCTCGCGCGACGCTTGATCGATTTCTGGAGTCTCGACCCGACCACCACCACGTTCCCGATATTGCAGCCAAAGCTGCTTCGCTCGGGGAGGTGCGCGATCGCGTCTGCGTTTGCACGAAGTGCCCGCACCTCGCGCGCAGCCGCACCCAAACTGTTTTCGGTGTCGGTAATCCGGACGCGGAGTTGATGTTCGTCGGTGAAGCGCCGGGCGCGGATGAAGATGCACGCGGTGAGCCATTCGTGGGCCGCGCCGGTCAATTGCTCACTCGCATCATCGAAACGATGGGCCTTAGCCGCGATGAGGTTTACATCGCAAATATTTTAAAATGTCGTCCCGACATGCCGAAAGGCGCGCCCGGAAATCGGCCGCCGACGCCCCAGGAAATGCAGACCTGCATCGGCTATCTCATTGAGCAAATCGAAATCATTCAACCGAGGGTTGTCGTCGCGCTCGGGGCGACGGCGGTCGAAGGTTTACTTGGGGCGCGCGGCGTGATGCGCGAGTTGCGCGGCAAATGGCATTCTTATCACGACACCCCACTCATGATCACGTATCACCCGTCGTATTTGCTGCGAAACCAATCGCCCGGTGAGAAACGCAAAGTTTGGGAAGATATGATGGGGGTACTGGAAAAACTCGAGCGCCCGATCAGCGAGAGACAGCGAAATTATTTTCTCTGAGCTCGGCTTCTTCTGTAACGGCGGTCTGCGACCGTCGTCCCCAACTCCGTCATCCCGAACCGTGGATTATTATCGACCCGATGCCATCGGCGGTTCGAGCCGCGTTTACGGCCCAGCTCGCCATAACGGGTGCTACAGCTCTGCCGCTCGCTAGGCGAAATAATCCGATCGATTCAAAGCAAGCTTCCGGGGTAGCAGCACTATGCCGAAAACTACCAGACCAAGCAGTGAAAAGGTTGAACCAACATCGGGTACCGATGACGAAGGAGAAAAAAGGAAAACATTGTCGAGCGAATCCGTGTCTGGTCCGGCCTGGTATTCCGCGCGAATCCTAAAATCGGTAACGTTGGCCAAAGTGGCTTGTATTTGTGCTTGAGTCGCAAGCGCTCCTAACAGGGTGGAAACGTGCCACCCGGACAAATCGTTTAAGAAAATGTCGTAAGATGTCCATGAATTGTTAGATGGATTCACAGGAGTATTGAAGACAAGCGTTAAACCTCCGCTGGTTAAAATGACGTCGGAATCATCGAACTGGTTTGGAGATCCCGGATAGGATTGACGTAGATCGAACGTCAGGCTAGTGCCGTAAGCAGCGCTGTGATCACCGTGAAACTTTGCCGGAGCGACAAAATATGTCACGCCTCCGATCACCTGATCGGTGAGTTCAATATGGCCAGCCGGATTTCCACCAGTTGCCAGCCATGTGACTGGCCCAGCTACGTCACCGGCGGCGCTCCAGCCCTCGGTACCAGCGTCAAAATGCTGATAATAGATGCGGCCGCCGGCATCGAGCATGCCGCGGTGAAAATGATTACGGCGGCCGCAAACTTGGCTAATCTAATGATGTTTTCTTTCGACATAATTTGGGCGTTGTTGGATGAGCGGTGTAATGATCTAAGTTGGAAAATCGTTGGCGCTACCGATGTGGCGGGCAATCGCGGCAATCCATCGGTGTGCTGGAGTTGACGCAAGTAGCGGTGCAGCCGAAGGACGTCGCCAGCGGCGGCAGCGTACGGCGAAGCTGATAACGCGATCTTACCTTTCGTGTTCGTGATCGCTCCTTCGAGACTGGTAACGAAATCGAGCAGGCAGTCCAGATGGTTTTCGCAAAAATTTCCCATCCTGTCCTAGGGCGAGTCTGCAGCGAGCCGCTTTGATAAATGCCGCAATCCATAACGGCTCCGCAGAGCGTCGCGCTACCAGTAGAACTACTGACCGCAGAACTGGGTGAGCAGGTCATTGTTGTAGTTGTAGAAGACGCGTCCGATAACGTAGCTGCTGAAATCGCCAAATGCGACGCGGCTTTGGGACGCAAAGAGTGATCATTGCTTCCCTTGCGCCAAACGGACCGGTCGCCGTCATCTATGGCACAATTAATTTCCTGCACTTACGCATTCACATTCACTTGCACTTCGGAAAACGGTGTAAGTGATTGTTAAAGTGCAGGTGAAAGCGAAGTCTCTCTTGCGCTCAAATACCACGCCTCCGCTACAGTTTTGCTCGCGCCCTTCGCAACCGGCTTTGACTCGCAAGTGTAATCGTGGTTGATGCGATCATACCGCGCACTTCACTGCGCGGAACTTTCACCGGCGTGCGTAAAGCCTCCAATCCGCTCTGCTCGATTAGTTCAAGCGTGCGCACTCCAATCCTAGCCGGCAGGACCGTGGCGACCCGCACACGCGGGGGATTGATCGCGATGGAATATTCCAGCCCAGCGTCCAGCCCAGCGCGCGCTTCTGCGATCCAACGCGAATAGATTGGCAGAAAATCAGCCGGCGCGTTCAGCAAATCGGACGCCGAAAGATTGGCGGCACGCAACTCCTCCTCCGGAAAATAACAGCGACCGGCGCGTAAATCGCTGCCCGCGTCGCGCAAAATATTTACCAACTGCAACCCGCGGCCATAATTCCTTCCCAGCTCGAGCATGTCCACTTCGTCGCGTGCGGTGAAACTCTGCACTTTGCGAAAACAGACGCGCGTCCAAAATTCGCCTACACAACCGGCAACCAAATAGGTGTAGTTGCGCAGTTCCTCCGCATTGGCCAATGCCGCCAGTCCCCGACCCCATCGCGTCAAATCCTCTCGCTGACCGCTCGTAATGGTTGCGAGCAGTTCGCGAACATCGCGCTGATCTTCCGTCGAAAGATTTGCCAGCGCTCGCAAAATCGCCTCCGCCGATTCCAGCAGCGTCTTTTCCCCCTCGCTTAGTCCGGGCGACACCTCCTCCCCTCGTTGGGGGGAGTGCCGCGCCTTAGTCCTGCGACTGGCGGACGACAATTGGGACGGATTCCGTTGCGAAACAAGAAGCTCTTTCAATGCTTCCCCGACCGCCTGGCCTTTTCCCGCGATCGCGCGCGCAAATCGGTCGAGCAGCTCGATTCGTTTTCCAGCATCAACGGCGCTGCTATCGGCAATGGTGTCGCTCGTTCGCGCCAGTAGATAAGCCAGCGCGACCGGTTCCCGCAACGCACGTGGCAATAAGCGAATCGAAAGATAAAACGAACGCGAAACCGGTTTCAGCAATTCGAGCTCGTTCACAGCCAAAGGTTGCTCACCTCGATCCGATCCGCGAGATGTAACTATGGGAGCATAGGAGGATTCACGACCTTATGAGCGAAAATGAGACGCACCCCTCAAATGTGATCCGGCACCTTTACGTTCATTTCCCATTTTGCGCGCGCATTTGTCCTTACTGTGCCTTTTACAAGACGCGTGGGAACGCGGCCGAGGTTGCACGATTTTGCGAGGCGCTCGCCTCCGAAGCGAGGCGAGTTGCAAAAAAACTCCCCCTGACGCTGGAAACAATATTCTTTGGAGGCGGCACACCAACCGTTCTCAGCACGGCTCAACTGAAGAACTTGCTCGAGCTCTTTCACGAAATTTTCGATTTGGGCGCATTGCGCGAATGGAGCATTGAGGCAAACCCCGGAAGCGTCTCGGTAAAGAAAGCGGCGGCTTTACGCGAGTCAGGCGTCAACCGCATCAGCCTCGGCGTGCAAAGTTGGGACAACGAGTTGTTGCATTTGCTGGGGCGGGAACACGACGCAGCCCAGGCCGAAGAGTCGTTTCATATTTTTCGTGGCGCTGGATTTTCCAACATCAGCATCGACTTGATGTTTGCGTTACCCGGACAAACGGAAGTGCAATGGCGCAAGTCCTTGCAGAAAACGATCATGCTCCAGCCCGAACATATTTCTACCTACTGTCTCACCTACGAAGAGGACACTGAGTTTCTCGCACGATTCCAGCGCGGCGAATTTTCCGCGCATGATGAAACGGAAGCGCGCTTTCTTGAGTTGGCGATGACGACACTCGAGAGGGCTGGCTACGAGCACTACGAGATTTCAAATTATTCGCGTTCGGGATTTCACGCCGAGCACAATCGGGCTTACTGGTGCGGTGCGGACTATATCGGGATCGGTCCGAGCGCGTTTTCCACGCGCGGATTCGAGCGCTGGCAGAACGTTGCAGATCATAATGAATATGCCCGGCGTCTGTTCGCTAACGCATCGCCGGTCGCGTCAATCGAAAAACTAACTCCCGCGATGAAGCGGACCGAGCACATCGCTCTCGGTCTGCGCACCCGCGAGGGAATTGTTGCCGATACGATTGATCAAATCCAAGCGGAGGAATTGATCAGCAACGGATTGCTTGCACGAAACGATAGCCGCGTTTTTCTCACCCGAGCCGGAAGGTTATTGGCGGATTCTGTAGCTATCGAAGTCTTGTAGAAGTTCGCGCCTATTTTTGCCCGGGTAGCGCACGCGTCTCGCGTGTTGGCGAAAGCGTCCCGCTTTCGCGGACTCTTCTAAAAAGATTGTTTCGGCGAGACGCCGAAACCAACACGCGAGACGCGTGCGCTACCCAGCATCCTATGCACCGGACCCATTCTGTAGCGGCGCTCTATGAGCGCACCGAAAACCTAAGACTCGGCGGTTATAGACCGCCGCTATAGCATCACACCGCGCCGTAACGGCGTTGCCTTTTCGCGAAATCGTCCACCGCCGCAAACAAATCTTTCCTCGTAAAATCCGGCCACAGCTTTGTCGTCACATACATCTCGGTATAAGAAAGTTGCCAGAGCAAAAAATTTGAAATCCGCATCTCCCCAGACGTGCGAATGAGCAGGTCCGGATCGGGATAATACCGGGTGTAAAGATGTTTGCTAAACATCTCCGGATTAATCATTGCTCGATCGATGTGACCGGCCTCAACTTCGCGCAGCAAACTGCGAATCCCATCGATGATCTCGTCGCGGCCACCGTAACTGAGTGCCAGAATGAGCGTAAGCCCGGTGTTCGAGGCCGTGCGTTTGATCGATTCGTGCAAACGCTTCTGACAGTTGTCCGGCAAATCGGTCAGCCGTCCGATTGCCTGTAGTCGGACATTTTTCTCGATCAGCTCCGGCGTCTTATCCTTCAAAAACTTCTCGAGCAGCCGCATCAAGGCGAAAACCTCGCTCTTCGGTCGCTGCCAGTTTTCCGCCGAAAAAGCGTAGAGCGTCAGGTACTCCACTTTCAATTCGCCACAGCCTTCCACACACTCCCGCACCGCATCTGCCCCCTTCTCGTGGCCCTTGATTCGCGGCAAACCACGCTGCCTGGCCCAGCGACCGTTCCCATCCATAATGATGGCGATGTGTCGCGGAGTAATTTTTTGCGCCGCCATCCTCAAAGCACAATCGTTTCCGCGCGCGTCGGCCCGACGCTAACGATTGTTAGTTTGGCGCCCGTTAAGCCTGAGATTCGTTTGAGGTAATCGCGCGCACGCTTCGGCAGATCGGAAAATTTCCGTGCCGATCGCGTCGATTCAGACCAGCCCGGCATGGTCTCATAAATCGGCTCGCAATTGTTCCACTGCGCAGAATCGCACGGTGGAACATCGAGACGCTTGCCGTTCAAACGATAGCCAACACAAATCGAAATCGGATTCACTTCATCGAGACCGTCCAGATTCGTGATCGCGAGCTCGTCAATCCCATTGATCATCGTGGCGTAATGTGTGGCCACAGCATCGAACCAGCCGCAGCGGCGGGCCCGCCCGGTCGTCGCGCCGAATTCCCGTCCCATCTGGTGCAATTTTTTCGCAAAGCTCGCGTCTTCTGTCGGGAGCGGTCCTTCGCCCACCCGCGTCGTGTACGCTTTCATCACCCCGACCACGCGGTCCATTCGGTGCGGGGGAACGCCCGAGCCGGTACACGCGCCACCGGCCGTGGTATTCGATGATGTCACGTACGGATAGGTCCCATGATCGATATCGAGAAACGTACCTTGCGCGCCTTCAAACAAAATCTCGCGCCCGCTCTGCAAGGCCCTATGCAAATAAACCACCGTGTTCGCCACAAATGGCGACAACGCCGCGGCCGCCGCCAAATATTGCTGGTTCACTTCGCGAAAATCATTCGGTTTCGCCCCCAACGCTCGCAGGATGGCGTTGTTCTCGCGCATTTTCGCTTCGAGTTTCTTCGAAAACAGCCTGGGCTGCATCAAATCGGAAACCCGCAAACCAGTGCGTGCCGCCTTGTCGCCGTAGGCAGGACCAATCCCTCGTTTCGTCGTGCCGATCTTCGCCGCCCCTTTCCGAAGCTCGCGCTGTTCGTCCAAAGCGCGATGGTACGGCAGAACCAGATGCGCAGCGTCGCTCACCAGAAGATTGCGACCAATGCGGACGCCTAAGTTCTTCAAACCTTCAATTTCTTTCACCAGCGCGATCGGATCGATAACAACACCGTTGCCGATCACGCAAACTTTGCCGCGCCGCAAAATCCCCGACGGAATCAAATGCAGAATATATTTTTTGCCACGATGAATGACGGTGTGGCCGGCATTGTTCCCACCCTGACTGCGCACCACGATATCGGCCTCGGCCGTAAGCACGTCGATGATCTTCCCCTTCCCTTCGTCACCCCATTGCGCGCCGATCAGAATCGTGTTGGCCATGACTTTTTGGGCAAAATTTTGTCCCGATGCGCTCGGTCGACGCATTCGGGACTTGCGTCACAGGATAAGAGCAGCGGCTCCCCGCGCAAGACCATTCTGGACATGCGGCGCGATAATGAGGTATCTGAACGAAATATGCGTACCATCCTACTGATCATTCTGGTGCTGTTGTTAATTGGCGCATTGCCGACCTGGCCCTATAGCTCGGGCTGGGGTTATTATCCGGGCGGCGGATTATTGCTTCTGATAATCTTGATCCTGGTCCTTTGGCGAGCGTAACGCGGTCTGCTCGGTGTATCGGGAGCGCCGGCTTCCGGCCGCGCTGCATTCGGCATCCCTGCCGAACGATTGGTCATTTACTGCGCCACCACTCGCACCACCGGCAACGGAAAACGCAATCGCAGTTCGTCCTGAAGATAAATCTCGACGTGATGCAGTCCGAACTGCTGGAACTGCACCCCACCAAAGTAATGGACATTCGTGGCGTGTCCTTCCATTTCCTTTAACTCAAAATCCACCTCGGCCTGCGCCAGCACCTGTTGCTCGTCCACGCCGACGATGCGCGAGCGCTGCTTGAATTTTCCCGCGCCACTGCACCAGCGCGACCAAATGCAAAGTCGCATGCAGGTGATAGGTAATTGCGGGGCCGGTACGACATTGACCACGCCCACCAACGTCTGCATGCCATTGAATTCGTGCCGGACATCCTCACATAGCACGCAGCTTTGCAGATCGGGCAGAATCACGTCGGTCGCAGCCATTTCCTCAAATCAAACCGCCCATCAGCAGTCCGAATAATACCACCGCCAAAATAATCCGATAAATTGCAAAGGGCGCGAACCCGCGCGCCCGCACCCAGTTCATAAACCAGGCGACAACGCCCAATGCCACCACAAATGAAACTATTGCGCCAATCATTAGCACTACCCAATTGTGTCCGGTCATGACCAGCGGCGCGAGTCTTGTTTCATCGCTTCCGTGCCGCAAGGTCTTGAGCAAATCGTAACCGGTCGCCACAACCATCGTCGGCATCGAAAGAAAAAACGAAAACTCCAACGCTGCGCTCCGGGAAAGCCCCGCCAATTGCCCGGCCGCGATGGTGGACATCGAGCGCGATGTTCCTGGGAAAACGGCCGATGCAATCTGGGCGAAACCGATCCAGGCGGCCTGCGGCAACGACATTTCCTCCATTCGCAACGTGCGTGGATTGCGACACAAAGCATCCACCAGCCACATAATGATGCCACCAATGAACAGGGCCCACACCATCACCCAAAGATTTTCGAGGTTCTGCCCAATCTGTTTTTTCAAAAGAAACGATGGCACTGCGGTAATAACAAAAGCGATAATGGTGAGACCGAGTGGATGCGTGAAAAGATTACGATCCCCGCTTTCGCCGCGCGGGAAGGTTGCAAGAAATTTCAAGATCCGATTCCAGAAATAAACGGGCAGCGCCAGGATCGCTCCCAGTTGAATCACGATCGTGTACATTTTCCAATAAGCATCGTGCAGATCGAGACGCAGCAGTGCTTCAACGATCCGGAGATGGGCGGTCGAGCTAACCGGCAAAAATTCCGTTAGTCCTTCGACAACGCCGAGTAAAATGGACAGAAGAAAATCGTTCACGGTGACAGCTTATTCCTTTCGTTCGTGCTTTCGCTACCATCGCAGGAGCGTCATCTTCAGCGTGTCCATGGTCAAAATTAATTTTGATTGGTCCGCAACCGAACCTAATTGTCGCTTCTCGCAATGAAACTCTTCGTCACCGGAATCTGCGGCTTTGTCGGCAGTTCACTCACAACTTGGTTTCGTGAACACCGGCCTTCTTTCAAAATTAGTGGAATCGATAACTTCGCCAGGCCCGGAAGCGAGATCAATCGCTCGTTCTTGCGCTCTCGAGGAATCAGCGTCCAGCACGGCGATGTTCGAAGTGCTTCGGACTTCGAGAACCTTCCCGCGGTTGATTGGGTAATTGACGCAGCTGCCAATCCAAGCGTGCTAGCAGGAGTAGATAATCGCAGCAGCTCCCGGCAAGTGATCGAACATAACCTCTACGGAACGGTAAACCTGCTGGAGTTTTGCAAGCGCGCTCAGGCAGGTCTTATCCTTCTCAGTACCAGCCGTGTCTACTCTATTCCAGCGCTGGCGAGCTTGCCGTTAATCAAAGGCGAGCGCGCTTTCGATTGGGATCAAGCCGCCGCTCCAGTCCAAGGCGCGTCAGCTAACGGACTGACGACCGAATTCTCAACTTTGCCTCCGATCTCACTCTACGGCAGCACCAAGCTGGCGTCGGAGTGCCTGGCTCTGGAATACAAACATTGTTTCTCTTTTCCTTTGTGGATCAATCGCTGTGCCGTTATCGCGGGGGCAGGTCAGTTTGGGACGTCAGAGCAGGGTATTTTCTCTTACTGGTTACATGCCTACGCGCAAAAGCGTCCCCTGAAATACGTCGGCTTTGATAGCTCGGGTCGACAGGTTAGGGATGCGCTTCATCCCAACGATTTGGCCGAGCTTATTGCGCAGCAAATAGAATACTCCGGGCAATCTGGAGTCACGACGTTCAATGTCGGGGGCGGCATGGGAAACGCCATGTCTCTGGCCCAACTTACAAGTTGGTGCGCGGAGCGTTTCGGAAAACATTCGGTCGAATCGGATCCCACGCCGCGCTCTTTCGACGTTCCATGGCTGGTAATGGATAACCGAGAAACTACTGCCCAGTTTAACTGGCGACCAAAGCGTGACCTTCCCTCCATTCTCGATGAAATTGCCAACCACGCGCAACGCAATCCGAATTGGCTCGACCTCTCCTCGTCGCCGTGACCGACCCGCCGCGAGAGCAACCGCCCCTACAGCTCCTCAGCGTTGTCATTCCAGCGCGCGATGAAGCCGGATGCATCGCCGCGACGGTGGAACATCTGCACGTCGAGTTACGCCTCAACAACGTTCCCCATGAAATCATCGTTATCGACGATGGAAGCTCCGATAATACCTGGAACGTTTTGCAGGAAACGCAAAAACGGGTGGAAACCTTGCGTCCACTTCAAAATCTGGAAGCGCATGGATTCGGCCGCGCCGTCGTCCTCGGTTTCGACCATGCCAAAGGCGACGCTCTAGTCATTATGATGGCTGATGAATCGGACGATTGCCGTGACGTGGTGCGTTACTGGCGGGTCCTTAACTCCGGTTATGACTGCGTATTCGGCAGTCGTTTTGTCAAAGGCGGCGGCGTCATTGATTATCCCTGGCTCAAACTTTGGGTCAATCGCTGCGCTAATTTATTCATTCGCGCCCTTTTTCGGATCAAACCTAACGATATTACGAATGCCTTTAAGGCCTACCGGCGGCAAGTCATCGACGGTTGCCGCCCATTCCTCTCGCCGCATTTTAACTTGACTGTCGAAATCCCGCTAAAAGCGATCGTGCGCGGTTATACTTGGACGGTGATTCCAATTACATGGCGCAATCGCCGCACTGGCGCCGCCAAACTCAAGATCAAAGAAATGGGCAGCCGTTACCTTTTCATTTGCCTTTATATTTGGTTAGAAAAATACTTTAGCCGCGGCGACTACAAGAAAACAAGTGAACCCAGCGAATAAAGCCCTACTACAGTCACTTTATCAGAATCGTTTCGGCGATCGCTTGGAATATCGCGACCAAGTATGGGCGACTTTGTGTTCGGAGTTTTGGCAACGTTTGGTTCCCGAAGATGGTAATGTTCTTGATCTTGGTTGTGGTTACGGGCAATTCATTAATCATATTCGTTCGCGCCGCAAATGGGCGATGGACCTGAATCCTTCCACCAAGCAATACCTGGACAAGTCGGTAACCCTTCTCGAACAAGACTGCTCGACTCGTTGGAGCCTGCCCGACCAAGATCTTGATGTTGTTTTTACCAGTAACTTTTTTGAGCACCTGCCCGATAAGGAATCGCTCAACCGAACTCTCCACGAAGCCCATCGCTGTCTGCGTGAAGGCGGCTGCCTTATTGCATTGGGGCCGAACATCAAATACTTACCGGGAAGATATTGGGACTTTTGGGACCACTCAATTCCGTTGACGGAAAAATCATTGGCCGAAGGGCTACGCGCGACCGGATTTACTATCGAGAAGGCAGTTGCAAAATTCCTGCCTTATACCATGGCCACAGGGCCATCCTTTCCAACGCTCTTAATCGCGATTTACCTGAAGCTCCCTTTCCTTTGGCGGCTATTCGGCGAGCAATTCTTTCTTGTCGCTCGCAAACAATCATTTTGATGAAATACGTCTGGCTCGAAAAATATTTTAGCAAAGGCGACCACCAAAAGAAATCGAGTCAAGCCGCTGAAGCTTGAGCGTTCGTTCTGGCTGCTCCTGTTGCCCCGGGATTATTGGCACACACGATTACCCGAATAACCCAAGTTTTGATGGCCGCGAAAATGAAGTCGTTCAGTGGTTGAGCGGCTAGCAGGTACGGCTCAGGTTTGAAGTGGGCGATTGCTAGGCGAGGAAGCGACCACGCGCAAAAGCCGTACACAATGAGGGCCAAGAGAGCGGAGCTTCTCTATTAGCTATGGACTCCGGCTGCTACTCGTAAAGGCTTCCCTTTAGTCATCTGATCATAGATCCAGCGATAGGTACGCTCCAAACCATCCCGTAGCTTTGTCGCCGGCTTCCAATTATAAATTTTCTGGATTAGGGTGTTGTCGCTGTTGCGACCATTTACTCCCTTGGGCGCTTTTAGATTGTAGCTCCGTTTTAGTTTTACGCCGCCGATCTCCTCCACAATGTCGACTAGCTGGTTGATACTAACGAGTTCACCACTGCCGAGGTTTAGTGGCTCGACAAAATCACCGTCCATGATCATCTGTGTACCCTTTATGCAGTCATCAATCCACATGAAGCTGCGCGTCTGATGGCCATCCCCCCAGATCTCAATCTCGCGATTTCCGCTAAGCTTTGCCTCAATTACTTTACGGCAGATCGCCGCCGGCGCCTTCTCCCGGCCACCGCTATAGGTCCCGTGTGGCCCATAGACGTTGTGATAGCGCGCGATGCGTGTTTCCAACCCAAAGTCTTCGCGAAAGTGACGGCACATTCGTTCGGAAAATAATTTCTCCCAACCGTAGCCATCCTCCGGCATGGCTGGGTATGCGTCTTCTTCTTTGAGCGCAGTAACGTTGGGATGTGTTTGTTTATCCGCGGCGTACACACAAGCCGAGGAAGAGTAAAAGAAACGCGAAACTCCCGCTTCTTGCGCCATCATCAGCATGTGGGTGTTAACCAGCACGCTCAACATGCACAGCGCCTTGTTGTTCTCGATAAAACCCATTCCACCCATGTCGGCGGCGAGATTATAAACCAGCAAAATGTTCCGGACGGCGCGCTCACACGCATCCTTGCCACAAAGATCCAGTTGCAAGTTTTCAGCTTCCGGAAAGAGCTGATACCATTCCTTGAATGGCTTTAAATCCACCGCGCGTACTTGCTTTCCCTCGCGCAGTAAATGGGCTACAAGATGGCCCCCAATAAAGCCACCGGCTCCGGTCACAAGGAGTCCCTCTGGCATTCGGAAATCTATGAGGGCGGCGGCGACTGTAAAACGCCTTTCCCGAGTTACACTGGAGCGCGGAGAAGCGGGGATTGTTGGACGTCGATTGTCGGTACGGTCATTCTACACTTTTCGCCCGAATTTTTTCTCCAATTCGGCGTGCGAAATTTGGATCATGGTGGGACGGCCATGGGGACAGCAGTACGGCAGATCACAAGCGAGCAAATCGCGAATTAGTTTTTCGATTTCGGGATAACGTAATGGATCGTTGGCTTTGACGGCGTGACGGCAAACCGTTTTCGCGATCATGTCTTCGCCCAGACGCAGCGGCGAACTGCTGTGGCTGGTTGTTTTCAATTCATCGATCACTTTGCGCAAGAATCCCGCGGCATCTGCGATTTCGAGAAAGGCCGGGAGAGTATCGATCCGAAAACTGTTGGCACCGAAACTTTCGATTCCGATCCCCATTTTCTGCAACGTTGCGAAATTTTGCTCGATCCATTCTGCATCGCGGGGCGGCAAGGAAAAGATCTGTGGCAAGAGCATGCGCTGCGACGGCACCCCCTGCTCTTCCATTCGCCGGCGCAATTCTTCGAATAAAATTCGCTCGTGCGCGGCGTGCTGATCCACTAAAACGAGCCCGTCGGGATTTTCCATCAGCACGTAAAGCCGGTTAAGCACACCGATGATTTGAAACTGTTGATCGCGTCGCGGTTCGACTTGTGGCTCGAGATCGGGACGATTGACCTCAATCGGCCTCGAACGATTCAGTGAATCGGCTCTATCTGCCTGATCGGGCGGTGCAAAGTTGGAGGGACGAGCGCTGTCCCGTCCCACTATTTGGGAGGACACGGAGGTCGTCCCTCCATCTGGTGGAGTGACAGCAGGTCCGGGCGGCAATACCATTGCGGGTGCAACCGGCGCCCTAAATTTTCGCTGCCAATCAGCGCGACCGCTCTCGAGTGTCCTCTGTACCGCCTCGACAATTGCCTCGCGAACTCTGGCAGGATCGCGAAAACGAACTTCGCGTTTCGCCGGATGGACGTTGACGTCTACTTCGCGTGGATCCAGATCGACGAACAGAAACGTAAGCGGAAATTGTCCGCGCATGAGAGCGGTGTGATAACCTTCGCGTAAGGCAGTGGAGAGAATTCCGCTCTCAATCGCGCGTCCGTTAACGAAAACGAATTGCTGCGACCGTGTTTGCCGGCTTACCCCAGCGCGCCCGATCCAGCCCCCAACTTGGACGCCGCCCCGATCGCACGCGAAAATTTCCAACAGATCGTCGAGAAGCTCGACGCCATAGAGATCGCGGATGCGGTCGCGCAATGAGGTCGTTGTTGGTAATTGCAGCGCGATTTTTTCTTCCCGCACTAGGCTGAAGCCAATTTCGGGATGCGCCAACGCCTGCAGACAGAATTGGTGCTCGATGTTTCGCGCTTCGGTCGTTTCGGAGCGGAGAAATTTTCGCCGCGCTGGCACATTGTAAAACAGCGAACGAACCTCGATCTGTGTCCCGGGCGCTTCGCCGCCGTCGCGCACCGTCTCGATCCGCCCGCCGTTTACCAAAATTTCTGTGCCGGCGATCGCGACGGGCTCGCGAGTGCTCAGCCGGAAGCGTGAAACGCTCGCGATGCTCGGCAACGCTTCGCCCCTAAAACCAAGCGTGCTGATAGCGGCGAGATCAGCCGCGGAAGCGATTTTGCTGGTGGCGTGCCGTTCGAGCGAAAGCAAGGCATCATCGCGGTCCATGCCGCAGCCATCATCGACGACCCGAATGCGCGACATTCCGCCGCGCTGAATTCCTACTTCGATCGCGCGCGCACCAGCGTCAATGCTGTTCTCGACCAGTTCCTTCACCACGGAGGCGGGGCGTTCCACCACTTCGCCGGCAGCCACCTGGCTGGCGAGAGTTTCGGGAAGAAGCTTAATCCGACTCATTGGATTCCTGATTTTAGACCCATTCGACTCGCTTTGCTTCCTGCCAATCAGCTACTCATCATGAGTTCATTTGCGATGGCGAGAAAACCTCGATCTTCTTGACATCGCAGGACATTTTGACGGTGAGAGATCTCACGTTTGCGGCTCCGCAGAGCGTCGCCCTACCAGGCATTATCGCAATTACGATTTGATAGGGCGAGACTCTGTCGAGCCATGGGATGTGTTGACTTGCGCTCAAAGTAACTCGTGCACCGCATGAAGATAGGCGAGGTCCCTCCCTTACGCTCGGGATGACAGAGTGTGGCATCGTATCTCCGACGATTTTTTATCACCCCAAAGGCAAGGCGCGTGCTGATTGACTTAAGGGGTGTGGATCGTACGTTTCCTAGAGTGAATGATTGAGATTACCGAAAGCGCGGTGCGGCAATTGCGAACCCTGGTGGGCGTGGCCGCGGAAAAAGGATTGCGCATCGGGATTGCGAGGGGCGGTTGTTCCGGTCTGCAATACGAGATGACGCTGGGAGCCGCTCGTCCGGGTGACGCCGTGGTCGAGCGTGAAGGGGTGAAATTTTTTGTCGATGAAGAGAGCGCGGAGTTGCTGCGTGGATCGACCCTGGATTATCGCGATGCCCTCACTG
>Ga0209473_1000659_pt1 | contig 20106 bp, 17 predicted proteins | sample GraSoiAngelo_133_FD_185890 | JGI IMG/M metagenome (GOLD analysis project Ga0209473, IMG submission 185890) | Grasslands soil microbial communities from the Angelo Coastal Reserve, California, USA - 14_0929_05_20cm (SPAdes) (version 2) | ecosystem: Environmental > Terrestrial > Soil > Grasslands ...
AGCCGCGCGAAAAGTTCCTATTCATTAGTTTTGTTGGTTTAAAGCCACCATAGTGATGTCAGTCTTGCGATGAAAGCGAAAATGCAGTGGCGCGGAAGATTGCTTGACAAAACATTTCCAAGTTTGTGTATGTAGGGCATGCCCGATCCAGTTGATCCGACCCAACCAACGCCTCCGTCAAGTCCGGAGCCTGAACTAAGAACGACATCCACTTCGACGGGTTTGCCTTCGAACGTAGCCGCAGCCATCGCCTGCATTCCACTCATCGGTGGCATCATTTTTTACATTCTGGAAAAGAAGGACAGCTTCGTCCGTTTTTACGCGATGCAATCAATCATCTTTGGCTGTGCATGGTTTCTCTTTAATATTGTATCAGCCGTGGTGCACGCGGTCTTCGGGGCGATTCCAGGTATCGGCGGCATCCTGGTATTTTTTTGGGCGATCATCGCAGCGCTCGTTCATTTGGCATTTTTGGTCGTGATGATCATCGCCATCGTGAAAGCATTCACCGGCGTCCGCTGGGATATCCCGTACGTAGGGCCAATTGCCCGCAGACAGGTCGAAGGCGCTGGCGGGTAATCCTGTAGCCGCTTCGCTGTGCGAAGCGCAACGTCGACGTTGCTTTGTCTAGGAATCGCGCGCCTCAGACAGGCGCGGCTACAGCATTTTGTCCAAGTAATTTTACCACGATCTCGGTTAGAACGAGCTCGTGATCGAGCTGCGTGGTCACAAGCTGAAGATTCGCTCTGAGACATGCTTGCATTCCCTCAATCAATTGTTTCGTCTCGAATCGATGCGCGTGCTGCGCAGCGATTCCCAGCGCGTAGGCATTAATCGACCCGTCTTTTTTTCGCGGCAGATGTTCGGTCGCATCGGCAGGCAAACGATTAATCGCCGAAATGAATTGAAATGGTGCATGCGGCCGCGCGAGGCCATGACGCTCCATCAAATCTTTGGCGAGCAATAAATTGCGAATTGTTGGCAAGACGGCGACCAGTAAGATGCCGATCGCGCTTTCTCCTTGATCCAGCAATCGGCGCACGAGCGTAAGCGCGCGCTCAAGATCGCGGGCCGCGAGAGCACTGCCTAATTCAAAAATGACACCGGCACGCGAAAGCGGGACGAGCTCCCGAACTCGATCGACTTTTACTCGACGCTCCCCGCCAAGGAAGATGTCGATCTTATCCAGTTCATTCTCGATCTGGCGAGTGTCACCGCCCGTCAGCAAAACGAAAAGGCCCAGGGCGTCATCGTCGAATTGAAGTTTGTGCCCTTTCGCCCGCCCCCGGACGATTTCGGTCGCTTCTTCTTCCCATCCGCTCCGACTGGAATCGAGGCGATCGAAAACCTGCAGTTCGGCGCGTTTGGCGAGCGATTTGTAAAACGAGCGCCGTTTATCCACCGCTATGGCACTCAGCAAGAACGTTACGTCCGCTCCGAGGTCACCACCGATCACTTCGGCAAGCTCATCAAGAGTGGCTTGAACGCTGGCCGCGCGGCCAATTACGTTGTCGCCGAGAAAATTCGCATTCTTCAGCCAGACCAATTTTGTGCCGCCAAAAAACGGCAACGTTTGCAGGGCCTCGATTGTTGATCTGATCCGCGCTGTCGCCTGTTCCGCGTTATCGACCGTGCCATCGATGACTTCCTGTCCAAAATCGCCCGCCTCTGGCGGTGTCAGTTTGGTCGCGAGTTCGGAGGCGGCGCGTTTAACTTCCGCTTCGTCCGACCCGACTACTGCGTAGATGCTAGCGTTTACCGCTTTTGTTTTTGCTTTTGGCATCGGTGAAAACGCATTACACGCGTGAGCGACGGCGTCCGGCATTGCGAGAATATTTAACCGGCCTTCGTTTCGGCTCGATCTTGGTGATGCCGGCGCCGCTTTTTACTTCCATGATTTGATCCCGCAAAAGTGCGGCACGCTCGAATTCGAGATTTGCCGAGGCGCGCTGCATCTCGTCTTCGAGTTCACGCAGCAGTTCGGTAACATTGAAATCGCCGCCGGCTTCCTGAATAACGGAGGCGGCAATCTCGCGTCCGCGGAGAATTGTGTGCAAACTCTCCTGCACAGCGCGGCGAACGGTTTGTGGCGTGATTCCGTGCTTCTCGTTGTATTCCATCTGTTTGGTTCGGCGGTATTCGGAGATCGACATGAGCGCTTCCATGCTTTGCGTAATCTGATCGGCAAACAAAACGACTTCGCCGTTTATATGCCGCGCGGCGCGGCCCGCCGTTTGGATGAGTGAAGTCTGGCTGCGCAAGAATCCTTCCTTGTCTGCATCGAGAATGCAGACGAGCGAAACCTCTGGAAGATCGAGACCTTCGCGGAGCAAATTGATGCCGACCAGAATGTCGAAATCGGCGGCGCGCAAGCCGCGCAAAATTTCGACGCGCTCGATCGTATCGATGTCGCTATGCAAATAGCGCACCTTCAGCCCGACATCGCGCAGATAATCAGCGAGATCTTCAGCCGTGCGTTTCGTCAGCGTCGTTACCAGAACGCGCTCACTCTTTTCGACCCGCTCGCGGCAAAGCTCGATTGTGTCATCGATTTGATGTTTGAGCGGCTTGAGCGTGATCTTTGGATCGAGAAGTCCTGTGGGCCGGATTATCTGTTCGATCACGAGGGGCGCGCCTGGTGTGTGTGCGTCGAATTTTTCGGCTGGCTCATCGGTTCGGGAAATTGACGGGACGCGCTCCATCGCGTCCGACGAAGAATGGGACGACACGGAGGTCGTACCTCCATTTTTGCCAGGCAAAATAAATGGAACTAATTCCTCTTCGCCGATGCGCGCGCGCTTGTGCGGCACGTAACCTTTGTTGCCAACGACGCTATTTTGGATTTCAAACTCGGCCGGCGTCGCGCTTACGTAGATAATTTGGTTGGTTATCTTCATGAACTCCGGAAAATTGAGAGGCCGATTGTCGAGTGCGCTGGGCAAACGAAATCCGTAATTCACCAGCACGGTCTTGCGAGACCGATCTCCTTCGTACATCCCACCGATCTGCGGGATGGTGGCGTGCGATTCATCGACAACCACGAGAAAGTCTTTCGGGAAGAAATCGATGATCGTGTAGGGCTTTGAGCCAGGTGGCCGGCCCGATAAATGACGCGAATAATTTTCAATCCCGTTGCAGAACCCCATTTCCTGCAACATTTCGAGGTCGTACTCCGTGCGCATTTTCAGCCGCTGCGCTTCAAGAAGTTTCCCCTGGGCTTCAAGGTCGACAATGCGCGCTTCGAGCTCTTCGCGAATGGAACGAAGTGCTCGATTTAACTTATCGGCTGGGGTGACGAATTGTTTGGCGGGATAAAACGTGATCACGCTTAACGACTCGTGCGCATGCCCTGTAAGGGGATCAAACCGGGTGATTGCGTCTATTTCGTCGCCGAAGAATTCGAGTCGAACCGCCTCCTCATCTGCGGTCGCCGGATAAATTTCGACGACGTCGCCACGCACGCGAAACCTGCCACGGGAAAAATTAATGTCGTTGCGCTCGTATAACATGTCGACAAGACGAGCGAGCGCTGCTTCGCGGCTGATCTGCTGCCCGCGTTTCACCGTTAACAGCATGCGCTCGTAATCTTCAGGCGAGGTGACGCCATAGATGCACGAGACGCTTGCGACGACGATGGTGTCGCGGCGCGAAAGCAACGCACTGGTCGCGGAGAGCCGCAGCCGTTCAATCTCTTCGTTAATCGATGAGTCTTTCTCGATGTAGGTGTCGGAGCGCGGAATATAAGCTTCCGGCTGATAGTAATCGAAGTAGCTGACGAAATATTCGACCGCGTTGCGCGGGAAGAACTGTTTGAACTCGGAGTAAAGTTGGGCCGCGAGCGTTTTGTTGTGCGAGATGACGAGCGTGGGCCGATCGAGGTCGCGAATAACGTTCGCAATCGTGAAAGTCTTGCCCGAGCCGGTAACCCCGAGCAGCGTCTGGTGGCGATTACCTGCCTCGACTGACTTGAGCAGCTTGGCGATCGCCTGCCCCTGATCGCCGCGCGGTTTATAGTTCGATTCGAGCTGAAACGGCATTTATCACTCTAACATCGAGATTCGGAAGTCGAAAGCATGCCACAGTAACGCCAGTTCAGACTCGCGGGCATTTCTTCTGCTGTAGTAATGTGCGCAATCTGCGAAGTTTGCCGATAAAACCTAGTCGTGAATCCGAGAATTTTTTTCGCCGAACTCAAGCGGCGCAATGTTTACAAGGTCGCGATTGCTTACGGGGTCGTTGCTTGGCTGCTTATCCAAGTTGCGACCCAGGTTTTCCCGTTTTTTGAAATTCCGAACTGGGTCGTCAGACTTGTTGTGTTGGTGATCGTCATTGGTTTTCCGGTCGCCTTGATAATTGCGTGGGCGTTCGAGCTCACGCCGGAAGGCTTGAAGCGCACCGAAACGGCCGACGCCGAGCATTCGGCGGGGCGATCTCGGAAGCGGACGTGGATTTATGTCGTGATTATCGCCGGTGCGATTTCGATTGGTCTTTTTTTTCTCGGGCGCTACACAAGCTCGAAACAAAATGCGGGGACGGAGTTGCCTGGAAAATCGATCGCGGTGTTGCCGTTCGATAATCTCAGTCGCGATCCAGACAATGCCTATTTTGCCGAAGGTGTGCAGGACGAAATTCTTACGCGTCTGGCTAAGGTGGCCGATTTGAAAGTGATCTCGCGGACTTCGACACAAAAATACAAAAGCGCGCCGGACAATTTGCGGGACATCGCGAAACAACTTGGAGTTTCCAATATTCTCGAAGGGAGTGTTCAGAGAGCTGCTGATCAGGTGCGCGTGACTGTGCAACTAATCAATGCGACGACCGACGCGCATCTCTGGGCAGAAAGTTACGATCGCGCCCTGACCGACATCTTCACGGTGGAGAGTGAGATTGCGAAGACCATTGCTGACACGTTGCGCGCGAAACTTACCGGATCGGAAGAACGGATGATGTCGAAAAAACCGACGGCAAATCCCGAGGCTTACGAGCTGTATTTGAAAGGTAGATTTTTCTGGAACAAACGAACGGGCGTAGACCTGCGCAAATCGATCGACTACTTCGATCAGGCGGTCGCGAAAGATCCGAGCTATGCGCTCGCCTACGCCGGGCTGGCGGACGCCTACGTCTTGCTCTCTGGTTTCGGAGCGGCTAGTCCAAAGGATAGTTTGCCGGAAGCTAAAGCGGCCGCCGAGAAAGGCCTTGAATTGGACGGCACACTGGGCGAAGCGCATGCTTCGCTCGCACAAGCGCTGCTCGCCTACGACTTCAATTTCGCGGGGGCGAATCGGGAGTTCCGGCGTGCTATTGAATTGAATCCCAACTATGCGACCGCACATCACTGGTATGGTGAAAGTGTGCTAACGCCACTCGGCCAGTTCGAGGATGGCGTCGCAGAGCTGAAGCGTGCGCTGCAGCTCGATCCCTTGTCCGTGATCATCAACGCCGATGTCGGAACTGTCCTAACCAGCGCGCGGCGGTACGACGAAGCGATCGAGCAACTGCGGAAAACTCTCGAGATGGACCCGAGTTTCTATTACGCCCACTACAACCTGGGTGAGGCGTTGGAAATGAAGGGTCTCACCGAGGACGCCGTTGCCGAATACCAGAAAGCAACAGCATTGAATGATGATCCAGTGCCGCAGGCGTTGCTCGGTCATCTCTATGCAAAACTCGGCAGAAAGGATGAAGCCCGCCGGATTTTGCAGCGGCTACGAGACTCGCCAAAGGAACGCTACGTTACGCCATATCTTTTCGCGATGATCCACCTCGGTCTTGGAGAGAAGGATCGCGCCATTGATTTTCTCGAAAAGACATATGAAGACCGCGACGGATACAGCATTGCCTTCATCAAAGTCGATCCGTTCCTCGATCCGCTGCATGGCGATCCGCGATTCGAGGCGCTTGTCCAAAAAGTCTTCGCCGCAAAGCAATGAAGATCGACTTCTTCTCCGAACTAAATGGACATGGGCACCGACGCTGAACCAAATGTCCAATTGGAGATTGGTCACGTCTTGTTCATCGACGTTGTCGGTTATTCGAAACTGCTCCTCGACGAGCAGCGTGAGCTCCAACAACAACTGACTCGAATCGTCTGGAACACCGAGCAAGTGCGCACCGCGGAAGCGGTGGCCAACTGATTCAGCTTCCCGCCAGCAATGGTTCCTTACACATAATTATCGTTGATTCTGTTTTGGCGAAAAACCTCGGGGAAGACGCCGCTTGGAAATCTAGGAAGTCAGCGAAACGTTGTTTTTCTTCTGCGGAATAAACGTAAAACAGGCAGAACGCGATTTCTGTCAGTTCGCACATTCGTTCGTCCTCGATGGACTGACTCGTGGCGCAGACTGGCTATCACTGCGTCGATACTCAGGTTGTCCTACGTGGCTAGCCGCATCAGCAATATGTTTATGTTAATCGAGCGAGCTTTCGTCTGTGGCAGAAAGGTTTCAGGCATTGCCATAACTTCGGAGGAAGTGTTCTGTCTTCATTGTGAACCCACGTAAATTTCTCGCCGAGTTAAAGCGAAGAAGAGTTTACAGCGTCGCGATTACGTACGCGGTCGTCGGCTGGCTCCTCATTCAGGTCGTCACACAGGTTTTTCCGCCGTTCGAAATACCAAACTGGGCTGAGCGTCTCGTCATCGTGGTGATTGTGCTTGGTTTTCCGATAGCTCTCGTCTTTGCGTGGGTGTTCGATTTAACGCGACATGGAATTGTTCGGACAGAAGACATGTCTTCCGCAGCCCGGGTCGACATCTCACCGCCAGCGGACGCGACGACTGAGAAATCGATCGCCGTTTTGCCTTTTAATGATTTGAGCGCGGCAAAAGACCACGCCTACTTCGGTGAAGGTATTGCGGAGGAGCTTCTTGGGGCACTGGCCAAGGTAGATGGCCTGCGGGTAGCTGCACGACGGTCTTCGTTTTGGTTCAAGGATAAGGAAGCCGAGCTCAGGGAAATTGCGGCGAAACTAAACGTCGAGCATGTACTCGAGGGTAGTGTTCGACGCGACGGCAATCGCGTGCGCATCACGGCAGAGCTGATCGATGCGTGCGATGGGTTTACGATTTGGTCGGAAACGTACGAGCGCGAAATGCATGGAATTTTCGCGCTACAAGATGAGATCACGCGCTCCATCGTTGATACTCTCAAACTCAAGCTCGCAATCTCGCCGTCACCGCCGCCTCGCAGCACGGATGCTTATGACGATTATTTGCACGGTCTCTTTTACTCGGACAAAAGCACCGAGGAAGCGCTGCGGCGAAGTCTTGAATTTTTTGAGCGCGCGCTGAAGAAAGACCCGCAGCTTAGTCGGGCTTGGACAGGCATTGCGAAATCATGGTTGTGGTTGGCGGACGCTTACGTGCCGCCACTCGAAGCGTATCCAAAAGTCCGAGAGGCCGCTGTTCGCGCTTTGCAATTGAACGACGAAGAGGCGGAAGCGCACGTATACCTCGCCGAGACAAAACGCATACTCGACTGGGACCTCGATGAGGCCGAAGCGGAATTCAATCGCGCGGTCGAGATAGAACCGAATTCGACGCCGTCTAATTATTTCATCGCTGCGCTCTACGCCGCACGCGGCGAGCGCGACAAAGCGCTGGCCTACCTGCAACGAACATCGACGATCGATCCGGCATCGCTATGGGTGAGCAATTTTGCTTGCGAACTTTACCGTTACTTCGGTCTTTACGAGGAAGCGACCGCGGCCGGTGAACGCGCGCTGCAACTTGATCCGACATTTGCCCATTATGGCGAGCCGTCGCTGGCAGCGCTCTATCGCGAGATGGGACGCTTCGATGATGCCATTGCGCTATATAAAAAGGCACAGGATTTCACCGGAAGACCGGGGTTTGGCTTGGCGATTACCTACGCGCGCATAAACCGCCCTAAGGAAGCGCTGGAAACGCTGGATGCAGCGGTCGCAGGCTGGGGCTATCGCCCGGGCGATGCCATTGCGCATGTACATGTAGCACTTGGAGCGCATGATGACGCCATTCGCGAACTTGAACGCGCGTGCGAGCAGCGGTCCTCATCGTTGCACGGCGTTGGCATCGCTCCTGAATTCGCGCCGTTGCGCCCGGACAAGCGGTTCAGATCGATCCTGCAGAAAATCGGGCTCGAGCCGGAGAAAGTCTTCGCGGCGGCAGCGCCTTGATTATTGCACGATCACGTCCTGCCCGTGACCGTGGGAGCGCACACCGTGTTTATTCAAATCTATTTGAGCGAGGTGCATTCCGAAGATTAAAACGGCGATGAGACCGAAATATAAGATCGACATCGTCCAACGCTGCGATGGTGTGACTTCGAAATAGCGTTGTTCTTCTTCAGTCCGTTTTCGGAATAACGAATAGATGCGCGGCAGGGACAGAAGCACAATCAGCCAAACAATAAAATTCGGAAACTTCCATCCGAACCAGAGAAGCAATGCAAAACCCGGCAACCAAAGCCAGCGCGACAGCGCACTTACGATCCGGCCACCGTCGAGGATGCCGACAGGAGTCAAGTTGAACAAATTTAGAAAATAACCAAACCAGGCGAGCGCGATAAAAAGCGGCGCGCCAAACAGTTCGCCTAACGAATTGCACACCAGCGCGCCGAAAGTGCCAAGCATCGGCCCGCCGATTCCCACGCATGCTTCCATCCAGGCGTTGCGCGGCGCTTCTTTCAGCGCGATAAACGCGCCCATAAACGGAATAAAAACTGGCGCGCCGACTTTGAGGCCGAATTTTTTCGCGACGAGCAAATGGCCGGACTCGTGCACGAACAAAAGCAGGACAAATCCTACCGCGAATGGCCAGCCCCAGAATTGGGTGTAAACCCAAACCATCAGCAGCATGGTGCCGCCCGACTTCAACAGGATCGGCAGAAACTTCAGGAGCGGGAGCAGAACAAATTTTAGTTTCGCAAAGAACTTTGCGATGACGACACCAACCACAGCTACCGGGCCAAGCGCTTTCTTCACTCGACTCCAGGCGCTCTCCGTGGAGGGCGCCTTGTACTCTTCCGTTTTTTCAGTTTGAAGGTTCACAGCAGAAAATTAGACCGGCGAATTGTGAAGGTCGTTAAATCCTTCACCGAGATAGTTGAGCACATCGCGTGGAAGCAGCGACTCTTCGCTCGCCTGCCCACGAAAGATCGAAATCTCGGCAGCCCGCCCGCACGCCCACGCGCCGAGTCGCGCCGCATCGTAAAGCGATAAACCTTGACCGACCAAGCCAGCGCATACACCGGTGAGAATGTCTCCCATCCCGCCGGTCGCCATTCCTGGATTGCCCGTGGAATTATAGCTGAGAGGCTTGTCCCGTTCGCACACAATCGTCCGGCTGCCTTTGAGCAAAAGCGCGACGGGAAAACGACGGCAGAATTTCGTCGCTGTTTTCGCGCGCGTTTCCTTTTTATTATCGAAAAGGCGTTTCATCTCGCCCGGATGCGGCGTGAGCAAGCGCTCGCCTTTGCAACGCTTGAGCGCCGAGACTTTGCCGGACAAAATATTGAGCCCGTCTGCGTCGACCACCATCGGTTGCTTTGCCTTTTCGATCAGCTCGAGAATCTCGTCAGCACGGGATTTTCCAAGACCGGGGCCAAGCGCCCAGACATCGATTTTTTCCTTGAGCAGGTCACGATAAGATTTGATCGGTTTCACCATTGCCTCTGGCGCCGCGGCGGCGGCAACGATCTCGTAGATTTCCTCCGGAACAAAAACTTCGACCAATCCTGCGCCAGCCCGGAGGGCGCCTAACGAACACATGATGGCTGCTCCAGAAAACCCCTTCGAACCCCCGACGATTCCAATCCGACCGAATTGATTTTTGTAACTATCGTATTTGCGTCGCCGCAGCAGTTCACGAAGCGCTGGTGCGCAAGCGACAATCTCGTTCGGCTTTTTTTCCGTCGGCCGCAGGTCATCTAGCGGTGCAACTTCCAGCCGGCCCACTAAGTTCAGCGCGCCATCTGCCACCAGACCAGGCTTTGCGAAGCCGATCGTGATCGTGAAATCAGCGACGACGCAATCGGGATCGGCTTGGCCGGATTCGCCATCGAGCCCTGTTGGAAGATCGACCGCGAAAACATGCACGTCTTTTTTCTCGCGTAGCTGATTGATGTGACGACAGGCCTTGCGCACGGGATCACGCAGCGGCGGCTTCGCGCCTAAACCAAGCAAGCCATCGAGAATGACGGTTCGTGAAGCAGTCTCCAAGTACGCCTCCGCCGCCATCGCTTCTTGTGCAGCAGACAACCGATCGGCGACATCTGCCCAAAGTTCGATAAGAGTAATGCCGAGATCGGCAGTTTCCAGAGGCTTGGTACCCAAAATCTCCGGCGGCCTGCGACGCAGGTTTTCCAGTTTCTTGCGCATGAGTTCGCTGCAATCGCTTTCCTTGAATGCAAGCCGCACTTCGATCTTCCATCCGCGGCGCCGCAAACATTGTGCCGCAACCAGGGCATCGCCCGCGTTATGGCCCTTTCCGGCGAATACAATGCACTTCCCAGGGTTCGGGAAAAATTTACTGACTGCTTGCGAGACGCTGACGCCTGCTTTGTCCATTAGCGCTTCGACTTCTACTCCCCGCGCGAAAGCAGCTCCTTCTACGGCTCGCATCTGCGCCGAAGTCAAAATTGGCGAGTTCAAATTAGCCCTCCGGCGTTTTTGGGGCGGTGCTTGCCTCCGACTCCGTCGATTTGGATGAGCTTTTCTTCTTTCGCGCGCTTTTTTTGTGCGAACGCTTGGAGCGATGGCCTTCAGATTTCGTCACCTTGGTTTGATCGATGTACGGTTGCAGCGGGATGCCTTCGCCCGTCGCCACTCGTGTCGCGCTCAACGCGCTGCCGACAGAATTACGTCCACGGACTCCCGCCGCAATCTCCTCTGCAAGCTTTTGACGGTAAGAAGCAGTTTGCACGTACTCTCCTTCGGCCGGATTCGTGAGAAAACCGCATTCCACAAGCACTGCAGGAACTGTTGTTTTTCGCAGGACATAGAAACCGCGGCGACGCACTCCGCGATTGGACGACGGTGCCCCTCCCGCGACATAATAATGAATGGCCGAAGCGAGCGGCAGGCTCTCGCGGCTATAAAAGTACGTTTCAATACCACCCGCACCCATACGTTTTGCCGAGTTGAAATGAATGCAGACGAAGATAGCATTGCCATACGAGTTTGCGATCGCAACTCGCGTCGGCAAGGGCACAAAGACATCGCTGTCCCGGGTCATGATCACGCGATATCCGCTGGCCGCAAGGAGGGTTTTGAGGCGCTGCGCGACGTCAAGCGTCATCTCCTTTTCCGGGATCCTTTGACCGGGAATACCGCCGCGATCAAAACCGCCGTGACCCGCATCGATTACTACGGCGGTAGACGAGCTAGCACTTTGTCCAGGGCTGCTCCTCGATGCAGCCGAGGAAGTGCCGCACGCCACACTCGCAATTGATAAAGCCGCAGGAAGTAGGCGAAGCTTGGAAAAAATTCGTCGCATTTACTGGTCGCCCTTGGGTACTTCCGGTGGGCGCTCGGAGAGTTTCGGAGCCGTACGGCCCGCTGTTTGGGTAGCCGGCGCCTCGATCATGCCGCCGCGCACCGCCACTTCGCCATCGGTGGCACGAAAGAGCCGCGGGCGCGTTTTCGTTTCCATGAAGGAGGAGTGCGCAAGCAACTCTCCATTTAGGCCGATGCGCGAATACGACCAACTGCGCGGGGCCGCGCAATGCAGAACATGCAATTGATTTGCTCGATCGATTTGCGCCTGCGGTTCTTCGAACGAGATAGTACGGCCTAACGAATAGGTCGCATAAACAATTCCGTTGTCTTTGTCCTGCACACGCAGATACAGAGAGGTATGGTCCGGAAACCGGTTCGTCAGCAACGAGTAGGTGCGCACATTCCCCGGAGCGGAGACACCGTTTGGGATTCCAACCGTTTCTTGCCAGATCGGCCGCGCATCGGTCACCTCAAAAACTTTTGTTCCGGAGTAAAAAAACTTCCCGAGGTCGGCGAAATAAATATGGGCGCGAACGTGATAGGCTCCGAAGTCCTGCACCGGATAAAGCGGAGTGAGATTGATCCGCTGCGTGACCTTCTGCCCAGCCTTAATTTGCAAAGGCGGCTGAGCGCTATCCGTGGTGATGGGCGGAATCGGCTGACTTTCGCTTCCGCTCACCTCAAATCCAAACCAGGACTGACCATCGGCATCGTGGAGATCGATATCACGTCCGGCCAGATTCGTGATGCCGAGGGTCGCCATCACAGGTTCGTAAGCGATGTATTGCAAACGCTTGAATTTCAAATCCACCTGAACCTGCGCTTCACCTCCAACTGCGGAGAGCAAGAGGCAAACAAACGGCAGTGTGTGTTTTATCACACCGTAGACTAACGCAATTCGTCGCAAAAAAAAATCGGCTCCTCTTTGGGACTCGTTCAGTTCGGCGCTTTCGTTCCCACGAGTTTGCGGTCGTCCACGATTGTACGTTGTAACCATTGCACCAGTTGTTCGCTCATGTCGCGTCGCGGTGCATACCGACCAATTGCATTAGGGCGGCGAGATACTCTCGGAAGGGGGAAAAAGCTGCAATAGCCGTGCGGGGTCCGCCTGAACGGCTTGCAATTTGTCATTGTAATAAACCAAAACCCGGTAACCGAGATACCTTCGCTCACCGCCTCCCGCAGACGAACCGGCCTTCACGGTTCGACCTTTCTGCCCCACTTTTACTGCTGCCGCCGCGGCAGACAAGGCGGCTTCAGATGAGGTCGCCTTGTCTTTGGGGCGCAGATAACTCACTGAGAGTATCTCCGGATTTGTGTCCGTCCAATCGTGCTTCGGCGTCAGCCATTCATAATTCACGTCCGCGTCGGTCAGCTTAATATCTTTATCATCCACTGTGTCATAAAAGAACACCTGGATCTTCACCTTCGTGTGATCAATTGTGGCCTGCGGCTGTTTTTTTATACCGATTCGAAGCATCAGATTTGTTGCCGTGTCCGGATCCGGTGTTTCCGTGGTTTTTACTTCGGTTATGCCGAATGTGGAACCCTCCGGAAAACCACCCGCATCGCTGCGCGAGGCCGCAGGCTCGAGTGACTCGCCGGCAGCACCAGCCGTGGCCGTGGCCGGAGTTGGCGCCCCCAGCTTCAAGCGCCGATCTGCCAATTCATACGCCGCTCCGGCCGAAGGGCTTAACTCCTGCACCTTGCGCCAGGTTTCATTCGACCGGTCGAAAAGCTGCATTGATTCATAGGTTTTCGCCATTTCCTCGAGCACGCTGACGTTTTTCGGATCGCGTTCAGATGCCTCATGTAAACGGGCGAGCGCGTTCGTAGTATCCCCGCGATCGCGTAGGTCGGCGGCTTCTTGGATGAGCCGATCAACTTCGGACGGGGTTGCGGGCGAAGCTGTCGGCGTCGGCGAAACCCCCGGTTGTGTCAAAGCCGGTGCTGGGGAGGCGGGCACATGCCGTTCCATCGTCGCGATAGCCGGCTGCGCCGACGTTTGGACGGCGCGAATTCGACTAATGTAGTAGAAGCTGGCGCTCAGGATTTCCGCCGCCGCCAGAATCAGAAGCAAACCGAGCGCAATGCTGAAATTTTTATCGGCATGCGCAGCGCGTGAAAGAAGAATTCGCATCGGGCGATAGACCCATGTCTGTAAACGCGGTTTTCCAAAACTGTCAACTGGCGAAGAATCGGTGGAGAGGCATTCGCCGCGGCGAACCGCTACTGCGCGGCGCACTCAAATGCTGCGTTCCTCCTTTTCTCTCAACTCGCGAAGTCTTTCGGAGTCGACCCCGCAATGGGCAAACATGGATCGGCATCTCCTATCGAGAAATATCGCTCTGGCTAAGAATCTTGAACCCCTCTCCCATCAGGACCGATGACGCGCAGTCTGTATCGTCCACGTGCAGAGCGAGCGCGGCAAAGCCGCGCGGCCGTGTGAGCAACGGATAAGTGAAATGGACATTGACCTCCGCCATGAACAGTGCCGCCAGTAGTTTCACCAGCTGCGTGGCCACTTCTCGCATTTCCACAACCACAACTTCGCAGACGCCAAAGGCCACATTCTTTTGGCGGAACAGTTTTTCCACGCGCTCCGGATCGCTGACGATAATGCGGGCGATGGCCGAGTCAGTCGATTCTGAAACACTCAACGCCACCACGTGCGTGTTGTTTGTGTTGAGCACCTTTACGATATCGAGCATCGCCCCCACCTTGTTCGGCAGGAAGACAGAGAACTGCTTGACCAGCGGTCCTCCGATTTTCGAAGTTGTTTCCGGTAAATCGACTGGCATCTCTATAGCTATGGCACAGGCGTCTGCCTGTGGAATGAAAATCTCACAGCCCGGAAGGCTGTGCCACGAGGCACTATCTCATTGTCGATATTCGCATTGCAAACTCAATATTAGTGGTAACCAGCGCCCTTGCCTCGGCACTCAGCTGTCGATCCCTCAGGCTGAAGCCTCTGCCTGTCTTTCATTGAGGCTGTTCATTTCTTTATGGCATAGGCATGCTGCCTGTGAGATTGAATTCTTCGATAGCCTGGAAGGCTATGCCACGGATGGATGAAGAGAATGAACTGATCGCGTTGCGACGAAAAAAACTCGACGCGCTGCGCGCGCAAGGGGTCGAACCGTTCGACGCTACGTTCGAACCGGATGGAACAATCGCGGAGGTGCGCAAAAAATTCGCGGATGGCGAGTTCCTGCGCGCGGCTGGCCGCATCACTGCGCATCGCGACATGGGGAAGAGCCACTTCCTCGATCTTCGCGACGCCACTGGACGCATTCAAATTTACATTCACGCCAAGGAAATTGGCGCGGATCTGATCGATCTTTTTCGTTTGCTCGATATCGGTGATCTCATTGGCGTCGAGGGCACCTGTTTCCTTACCAAGAGCGGCGAACCGACGCTGAAAGCGCGCACTTTCCGTCTTATGGCGAAGGCCTTGCGGCCGCTTCCCGAAAAGTGGCATGGCTTGCAGGACATTGAGACGCGCTACCGGCAGCGTTACCTCGATCTTCTCACTAACGAGCATTCCCGCGTCGTGTTTGAAAAACGCATTGCGATTGTTCGCGAGACCCGGCGCTTTTTCGAGGAACGCGGCTTCTTGGAAGTGGAGACGCCGATTTTGCAGACCGTCGCCGGTGGAGCCGCGGCCCAGCCATTTAGCACCCATCACAAGGCGCTCGGTCTCGATCTTTATCTGCGCATAGCGCCGGAGCTATATTTGAAACGCTTGCTCGTGGGCGGATTCAACAAGGTTTTCGAGATCAATCGGAACTTCCGCAACGAAGGCATCTCCCGAAAGCATAATCCGGAATTCACCATGCTCGAAGCGTACTGGGCGTATGCTGATTTCGAAAAGATGGCGGACCTGGTCGAAGAATTAATTTGTTATCTTGCTGAAAAGATTTGCGGCTCGCTGATGATCGAACATCGCGATAGCGAGGGAAAGATCACGCGTACAATTAATTTGAAGAGGCCCTGGCGACGTGCCCGGTATCACGATCTCGTGCGCGAAGTTGCGGGGGAAGATTGGTTCGAGATTGCCAGTGCGCAACGGCGGGAGCGTGCCATCAGCGATCTCGAAGTGGAGATTTCATCGCAGCTCGCCGATTTCGAAGTGACACAACATCTTTTCGAAAAACTCATTGAGGAGAAGACGGTCGATCCTCTCTTTGTCACGCATTGCCCAAAAGAGCTGGTACCGCTGGCAAAGCAAAACATAGCGGACAATTCGCTCGTCGATGTTTTTGAACTGATTATTAACGGTGCAGAGATCGCGCCCGGCTACAGCGAGTTAAACGATCCACTTTTGCAACGTGAGCGTTTGCTTCAGCAGGCAGGCGAAGAGAGGCAAAAGATCGACGAGGAATTTTTGCTTGCGCTCGAGCACGGCATGCCGCCGGCCGGCGGATTTGGCCTAGGCATCGATCGGCTAACCATGCTCCTAACCGGCGCGGACTCGATTCGGGACGTGATCTTGTTTCCGCTGCTCCGACCGAAGAAGTAATCGCCGAGCGCCGCGCTTACCGGCGCGGTTTTCCTCTCTCGGTCTCGAGGTCGAAGGTGACTTTGGAGTTGATCCGGTAACTGGTGACTTTGCCGTTGTCCACTGCGGCGGTGAATTCCTTGACGTAGATCGAGCGAATATTGCGCAGCGTTTTTGAGGCTTCATTCACCGCACTTTGCGCAGCATCCTCCCAGCTCTTGGGCGACTCCGACAGCAGTTCAATGACTTTGACGACTTTTGCCATAATTAATAATTCTCCTTCGATCTATTATCGCAGACGGTTGAGGATTCGGTTCCATCCGGATTCCCTTTTGATCAAAGGCGTTTAAGCGAACCGCTTTCACCAACTCCAACGCTTTCGCACTTTAACGAATAAGCGTTCGCATTAGGTTATACGCGCATGAGACCTTTCGAAATCACGGGATTGCCACCCGATGAATTGAACAGTTTTCTCACCGGGACTCACTCGGATCCATTCCGCATTTTGGGACCACACCGCGTTGGCGATGACTTGAAGATCCGCGTGTTTCGGCCGGACGCAGAAAAGATCGACATCGTTCTGAATCGACCATCGACCGACCCAATCGCCGGAGATAGAATTCATCGCGACGGTTTTTTTTGCGCGAGTGTGCCCGGCGGGATGCGCGACCTCGATTATCATCTTCGCCTCATGACGCGGGATGGCTCGGAGCAGCTGACGCGTGATCCGTATCAGTACGGCCCGATTATGGGTGAGGTCGACCTGCATCTCTTCGCCGAGGGACAGCACTGGAAAATCTATGAAAAGTTCGGCGCGCATCTGCGCACTGTCGGCGACGAGGCTGGCGTTTACTTTGCAGTCTGGGCGCCAAATGCGCAGCGCGTCAGCGTGGTGGGCGACTTCAACGGTTGGGATGGCCGGGTGAATCCAATGCGCAGGCTGCTGGGGGTCTGGGAATTATTTTTGCCCGGCGTCAAAGAGGGCGCGCATTACAAATTTGAGATCCGCACCCAGACCGGCGCGCTATTGCTCAAGAGCGATCCATTCGCCTTTTTCAATCAGCACGGCATATCGACCAGCTCGCTGATTTACAATCTCGAGCGTTACAAATGGAGCGACGCTAAATGGATGGAATCGCGTCGGACGAAAGATTGGCCGAAAAGTCCGCTCAGCATTTACGAAGTGCATCTCGGCTCATGGCGTCGTCGTGCTGATGAAGGAAACCGGCATCTGAGCTATCTCGAGTTCGCCGAGACACTGCTGCCCTACGTGCTTGAAATGGGTTATACCCACATCGAGTTGCTGCCGATTGCCGAACACCCCTTCGAAGGCTCGTGGGGTTATCAAGTTACAAACTACTACGCGCCCACCAGCCGTTTCGGCACCCCCGACGAACTTCGTCACTTCATCGACGCATGCCACCAGGCCGGCATCGGCGTGATCATGGATTGGGTGCCGGCGCATTTCCCGAAAGATGCGCACGCGCTGGCCGAATTCGATGGGACCGATCTTTACGAACACATGGACCCGCGCCAGGGCGAGCATCAGGATTGGGGCACGTTGATTTTTAATTTTGGCCGCAATGAAGTGCGCAATTTCCTGATCGGCAACGCGCTTTTCTGGCTCGACCAATATCACATCGACGGGCTGCGGGTGGATGCGGTGGCCTCGATGCTTTATCTCGATTATTCGCGGAAACCGGGTCAGTGGATCCCGAACGTCTACGGCGGCCGCGAAAATCTCGACGCCATCTATTTCCTGAAACGGTTCAACGAAGTTTGTTACGAGCGTTTTCCCGGCATCATCACCATCGCCGAGGAATCAACCGACTGGCCCGGCGTGTCGCGACCTACTTATTTGGGCGGCCTCGGGTTCGGTTTCAAATGGAACATGGGCTGGATGCACGACTTCCTCCAATACATGAGCCTCGATCCGATTTATCGCCGTTATCATCACGGCAATATCACTTTTTCGCTGCTCTACGCGTTTTCAGAGAATTTCATTCTCGTGCTCAGCCATGATGAAGTCGTCTACGGCAAACGTTCGCTGCTGTCCAAGATGCCAGGCGATGAATGGCAAAAGTTTGCCAATGTCCGGATGTTTTTGGCTTGGATGTATGGGCATCCTGGCAAAAAACTGTTGTTTATGGGCGCCGAATTCGGCCAGTTGAATGAATGGAATCACGATACGAGTCTCGATTGGAACTTGACTGAATTGCCTCGCCACGACGGGCTACGCCGGCTCGTTCAACATCTCAATTACACTTACAAAAGTGAGCCGGCCTTGTGGGATCAGGACGACAGTTACGCAGGTTTTGATTGGATCGATTTTCACGACGCCGACAACAGCGTCGTTGCGTTCCTCAGAAAGTCGCGCGCAGGCGAGATGATTGCGTTTGTCGTGAATGCTACGCCCGTGGTGCACCACAATTACCGACTCGGTGTTCCCGAATCAGGGTTTTACCGCGAGATCATCAATACCGACGCCCAGACCTACTGCGGCAGCAACATTGGCAACTATGGAGGCGTTCTGAGCGAAGATCGACAGTGGATGGGCCGCGAGTATTCGATCTTGATCCATCTTCCGCCCCTCGCCACGGTGGCGTTCAAGTTAGAAAGGTAAACTGTCGGGGCGTTTGTTAACACGGTTGTTTTTGGTTTAGAGGCTTTGCGCCAAACGCCTAATTACTGGGTTCGGTGGTTCCCACCACCACCGTTACATCAGACCTGAACTCACCGTTACTAACGCGCGTCCGGATTTTCATCCGCGGATGAACGGTAGCGATGGTTCGGATAACTTTTCCCCTCTCATCTGTGGTGATGCTATAACCACGTCGCAACGTCGCGTCCGGCCCGAGCACACGTAAGATACCCTCGATGTGCCGAAAGCGGTGCCTTGCATTTTCAAGTAGTCGACCGGGAGACGCAACCAACCGCCGATGCAAATCGGCGAAACGGTTCCGGCGGATCATGAGTTCGCGCGCGGGACTGCGTGCATATAACGTAGCCGCGACGTGGAGGAGACCGCGTTTGTAGCTGTCGATCTTGTGCGCAAGGCAGCGCTGCAAGGTCTCGCGGGCGTGGTCGAGCCCTTGTTGCGCGTCGCGCACCCGGTTCAGCAACTGACGCGCAAGCGCGCGTGTGCAACCATCGATCCGTCGCTGAAGATCGATAATGTCTGGCACAATCAATTCCGCTGCAGCGCTAGGTGTGGGCGCGCGCAAATCCGAGACGAAATCGCAAATGGTGAAATCGATTTCGTGACCAACTGCTGAGACAATCGGCACCGCGGAATTGAATATTGCGCGCGCGACAATCTCTTCATTGAACTCCCATAAATCTTCGATGCTTCCGCCGCCGCGCGTGACCACGATTAGATCGAGAGGCGCAAACGCTTCATTAGGCCCAGCGAGCTCACGGACAGCGACGGCGATCTCCTGCGCCGCGCCCGTTCCCTGCACGCGCACCGGGTTGATCAAAATCTGCAACCACGGTGCGCGGCGGCGTAGCACGTTCAGCATGTCGCGAATCGCCGCGCCGGTTGGCGACGTCACGATTCCGATTCGCCGCGCAAATTTCGGCAACGGCCGTTTGCGTTCCGGCGCGAACAATCCTTCAGCCTGGAGTTTGCGCTTAAGCGTTTCGAATTTTGCCTGCAACAGGCCGACTCCGCGTGGCTGGAGAATCCGGACGTTGAGCTGATATTGTCCGCGCGCTTCGAAGACCGTGATGGTGCCATAAACCTGCACCTGGGCTCCATCGACAAGAGGTTGTCGCGGCGGCGCGATGGCGTCGCGCCAAATCACGCACGCGATCTGGGCACGCTGATCTTTGAGCGTGAAATACTGGTGGCCGCTCGGATGCAGTTTGTAATTCGAAATTTCACCCTGTACCCACACCGCGCCGAATTTCGTCTCCAGCATTCCGCGGATTGCACGGGTCAGCTCGCCAACGGTGAACACCTTTGAAGTTTGCTGGAAAAAATCGCTCGTTAATTCCATGGCGTCGTGACCCGAAGGTGTCCTTTATCTCTCACTACCAAGGAGAGATTCCTCGACTCCGCTCGGAATGACAAATAAGAAAGCCGCGGGTACGACTGGCGGGGCGAGACTTTGTCGAGCCAACGACTC
>Ga0209473_1000660_pt1 | contig 20104 bp, 11 predicted proteins | sample GraSoiAngelo_133_FD_185890 | JGI IMG/M metagenome (GOLD analysis project Ga0209473, IMG submission 185890) | Grasslands soil microbial communities from the Angelo Coastal Reserve, California, USA - 14_0929_05_20cm (SPAdes) (version 2) | ecosystem: Environmental > Terrestrial > Soil > Grasslands ...
CCCCTTGTCGCCACGCTGCAGCTCAAGCTGGGCTACACGGTGCTGCCACCGGAGCAGCTGCGCCGTCTGACCGACGTGGCGCATTTCGTGGCAGCAGTCGCCAATCTGAATCCCGATGGGCACGCGCCCTACGTCGGCGCTAGTGCGTTCGCGCATAAGGGCGGCATTCACGTGGCCGCCGTGGCGAAGCTGCCTGAGAGCTATCAGCACATCGATCCGGCGCTGGTCGGGAACGAGATGCGCGTGGTCGTGAGCGAGCTGTCGGGGCGGCAGAACGTGCGGCTGCGGGCCGACGCGCTCGGCCTTGCCGCCGGCGCGGACGTGCTGCAGCAGGTGAAGGCGCTCGAGTACGCGGGACATCAGTTCGAGGCGGCGGATGGGTCGTTCGAGATGCTGGTACGGCGCTCCGCCCCGGATTATCGGCCGCCGTTCGAGCTGCTGGGGTTCACGGTCATCGTCGAGGGAAGGAACGGAGGGACCACCACGGCGCAGGCGATGGTGCAGCTACGGGTGGACGGGGATGTGATCCATACGGCCGCGGAGGGCGCGGGCCCGGTGAACGCGCTCGATTGTGCGGTACGCAAAGCATTATTGCCGCGCTATCCCGAGCTCGCCGACGTGCACTTGGTGGATTACAAGGTCCGCATCGTGGACGAGCACCTCGGGACGGCCGCTAAGCCTCGGGTGCTGGTAGAGTCCGCGCGTGGGGCGGAGCGGTGGAGCACCATGGGGTGCTCGGAGAACATCATCGAGGCGAGCTGGCAGGCGCTGCGGGATGGGCTGGAGTTACCGCTGGTGCGGGGTTGTAGCCTCGCCAGCGTGTCAACGCAGCCAGGTAGCGTCGGCTAACCAAGCTGTATAGGGCAATGGAAGCTTCAGACCGGTCGCTACCTGCACGATTTTCAGTCCAGTGAAACAAGCTGTTCTATCGGGGCAGCCATAGTACGGGAAGCCAGTGTAGACGAGCCACTGACCATCAGGCGACCACGAACTGGCACGGACGAGACCGTCGTCGCCGCGGAAGACTAGCGCTTGATTGTCAGTGCCATCCGGGCGGATCAACATCAGCGTCCCCAGGCTGTCGTACGCGATCCATTCGCCCGTGGGGGACCAGCGAGGAAAGATACCAATGACCCCGAGACTCGTGTCAGCCCCAGTCGCAAAGGTTCGGACGCGGAGGATGCCACCGACGTACGGGATGTTCCTGCCACCCACGTACACGAGGCGTGTGCCGTCGGGCGAGGGAGAGGAAGCGTAGTTCGGAGCGGGACCCGATAGGTAGGCGTAGCGGCCGCAATCAAGCGTGTCGGCGACCATGTGCTCGAGCGCCGTGCCGTCCGGGTGTACGCGCCACACGCCCCAGCACGTGGTGAGGGAGTCGATGCCCGTGAAGTAGATGTAGGAGCCGTCGTGCGCGTAACGCGGATAGTATTCGTTACGCATGAGCGGGTCCGTGACGACGGTGTGGACATGCCCGGTCGTGTCCTGCGAAATCAGATTTCGATAATCAGACGCGTCGACATCGTACACGAACGTGCCGTTCACCTGCGACCAGTCGAGCGAGCGGCCTCCGCCCCATGGCGAAGGAATCGTATCGAAGGCTGACCCGTCGAGGTTCGTCGCGACGATATAAGCGTCGTGGATTGCAATGCGACCCTTCGGAACAACGCTGGCCCACACGGTGTCGGTGAACCCCATCGCACTGACCGACACAGATCCGCGACCGATCGCCGTGCCAGTGGCCTTGCCCGGCGCGCTGATGGTCAGGGCGCTGTTGAGCGATCGGTATTGATACGTCGGCGCGACCTTGAGAGGGTTGGTGTAAGCATCCGTAATGTAGGGCCGGAACGTGACGGTGCCGCCGACGTACAGCGCAGTATCAACCGGGTCGGCATGCACGCGGGCCGGTGCACCGGGGAGCACAGTGTAGTACAGGTCCACCGATTGGCCGCTCGGCGCGACAATGACGACCTTCCCGGTCGCCGCCCACTGCTTCGCCTCGACCCAGACGGATGCGTGCCCGCTCGAGTCGGTAATGGCGGGGAGGCGGTTGCGCACGAACTCCGGGTCGTCAATCGGGGCCACCAACACGAAGCCGTTGGTATTGAAGTACACGGTCTGGCCGGACATCGGTTGGCGATTTCCGTCGAGGAGAGCGACGGTGAGCGGCGGCTTGAAGGTCGAGAGTACGGTATCGGACAATCCGGCGCCAGACACGATATTCAGGCCCGCGCGGGGCCCGCTCGTGTCGCCGCACGCAAACGCGACCGCGAGACCACAAAACGCGAAAGTGACGAGAACCTTAGGCATGGTCTGACGACCCACTTCAGTCAGGTCAACGCGCCCGTTTCATCGCATGTCCATCACCGCGATGTGGCTCGTCCCACAACAATTGCTGTCCACGATGACCAGCATGGTCCCGTCCGGTGACATCCGCACGAGCCCCCCCGTGAACACGGGGCCGAGCGAGCGATCGAGCATGACTCCGTCGCTCACGCGCGAGCGCACGATGCCGTAGCGCGCCACTCCCTGGTACAAGTACTGCCCGTCGGCGGAAAGCGCGGTGGGAACCCAGCCAATAAACGGCGAGTGCATCCTGCGCAGGAACCCAAGGGTCGCGTCATACACGTCGGCGCCGAGTGCGACGTGCTGTCCGGTCCCGTCGACACTTATCGTACCGATACTCGCCACGGAGTGAAGTGGTCCAAACGCGTCGCTGCTCGCGTCGTATCGTTGAAACAAGGTGGGGTTGCCGCGCAGCACGACTGTCGAGTGGTCGAACGACCGCTCCAGTGCCGCAACGCCGACGTTGCCGCCGTCTCCCGCGTCAGTGCGCAGTCGCTGGACTTGAGTTGCGAGATCGACCTCGATCAACGTGAACGCACTCGGCGACGAGCCCTCCAACAAGACGAGCGCCTTCCCATTCGCCGCCACGCGGACGGACGAGGGCCACTGGTCGATCGTCGTGTCCAGGACCGTAAGGGGCAGCAGCGCGACGGCGAGCGGGCTCTGCCGCAGGTCGATGACGCCGAGCGCCCGGAGCGAGGGGAGGGCGACGACCAGCGAATCGCCGCTCGCGGTGAGATCGAGATCCGCAGACGCCGCCGGGAGCGCGAGCGTGGCGGAGACGGTCATACTCGCGGTTGAGAGCACGGCCAGACGCCGCTGGTATCCCTGCGCCAGGTAGATGACACCGCGGCGCTGGTCGATTGCCAACTCTGCGATCTCCCCCTCCACCGCCGCGGCGGTGGTCGGCCGGGTGAGGGTGGGATAGACACGTAGACTGTCGAGCGGCGAGACGAACGTGTCGCTCACGAGACCGGCCGCGTCCCGCGCATAAGCCCGCAGCTGGATCGGACCGGTCCAGCCCGGGCGAATCGGGACTGTGAGCTGGGGTGCCACGGACCGTCCGGAAACAAAAAGGGAGTCCCGGAAGCCGGCGGGCGTCACCTCCCATACGAGCGTACGCAGAGCGACATTGTCGGATGCGATGAACATGAGATTCAGCGAGTCGCCCACGAAGTACTCGCCCACGAATCGATTTGTATAGCTGCCGGACGGCGGGCCCAACATGGGCTCCACCGTGGGCCGTGTGACGTCGGCGAGCGCGATCCCCGGCTCTACGCTGCGGGAAACGGCTTGCGCCGCCGCGTCCACGGCAGTGGCACTGAGCCTCAGGGGCACGCCCAGCTGGCAGGCGAACGGGATGGCGACGCTGACTACACGCGTTACGCTCTGCTGCAGGCCTTCAGGAAGGATCCAACGCGCGGTACAGGGACCCGACAGGGCGATCGTCGTCTCCCATAGGCCGACGCTGCTGGTAGCGCGGTAGTCGAGCCTGAGGATGTCGCCTGGTTGAACTGGGCCGGTCGGGAGCTCGACCGAGAGGGCCGTAATCACCGGAGGAAACGAGGTGACCGTCGGTGCCGGGCCACAATCGAAGCTGAATACGGCGGTCTTGGTCCCGCTGCCCGAAGGGGAATAGCGGTACCGGATCTCTCCACCGAACGGGATCCCGGCGGCAAACTGCGCTCCCGACTCTTCGGACTCGCCGGGTCCAATGTCGCGCTTGCCCCACGCCGACTGGACCGTGGCCGCCGGCACCACGAATGTGTCGATCGGCGTCGAGCGATCTTTGCCGGCGAACAGTCGGAGGGTCGCGTCCCCCCACGTCGCTCTGCCCGACCCCGTGGCTGTCGCACGCACGTCCACGTTGCACGCGATCCGGGGTGCGCTGTCGGGGCCGACGCTCAGAGTCGGTCCGTCCATGGAGACGAGGCTCACGGTCACATCGATCGACGCGCCCGGACCGGTGGTGTCGCTGCACGCGGTGAGGACGAATGCCAGACAGGCGAGGGTTGCGGCCCGGAGGCGCGGGCGGGCGACGACCATGGGGATGCTGCGTGACCGCCGCAATTCGCGCGCCCCTGCCACTGCAATCAAGGACCGCGAGCCGAGCGTTGCGTAATCGCAACACTCGGTCAATCACACCGCCGCCGCTTCCTCCGCCGCCGCCGGCTCCGCCGCCACCGGCGCCGTGTAAGGCACCACCTTGCGGAACGAGTCGCGATAGCGCTCCCACGAGTCCAGGATCGCGCGCCCCCGCGCGCTGCCGGTAGCGCCAACGTGCTCGCCTACCAGACCGAGGATGAGCCGCTCGTCGGACTCGTCAAGCGCGCGCAGCGCCACCATGTCCGCGTTGCAACGGGCCGTGAAGGTCTCCGCCTCGTCGAGCACGTAGGCCACGCCGTTGGACATGCCGGCGGCGAAGTTGCGCCCCACCGGTCCGAGCACGACCACCACGCCGCCCGTCATGTACTCGCAGCAGTGCGCCCCGGCCCCCTCGATCACCGCGATCGCGCCGGAGTTGCGCACCGCGAACCGGTCTCCCGCGCGGCCGGCCGCGAACAGCTTGCCTCCGGTGGCGCCGTACAGCACGGTGTTGCCCAGGAGGACCTGCTGATCGGCGACGCCCGCGTGCACGCTCTCGCGGAACGGCCGGATCACCAGCTCCCCGCCGCTGAGTCCCTTTCCGACATAATCATTCGCCTCGCCCTCGAGCTCGAGCCGCATGCCCGGCAGCGCGAACGCCCCGAAGCTCTGACCCGCGCTGCCGCGGAACCGGAGGCGAATCGCGCCCGGCGCCAGCCCCACGTTGCCGACCCGCTCGGCGATGCGCCCCGCGATGCGCGCCCCCACCGTCAGGTGATGGTTGCCGATGTCGTACACGCCGGCGAACGGACGGCCGCTGTCGAGCCGGTCTCCCAGCGTAGCAAGAATTTCTTCGTCCAGCGACTCCACCCCCGGGCGGTCGTTGCGCTCTACGGTGCGGCGGCGCGGGGCGTCTTGCGCCGTCATGGGGTCGGCGAGCAGCACCGAGAGGTCGAGCATCTGCGCCCGCGGAACCTCCGGGTGGTCCACGCGCTCGAGCAGGTCCGTCCGCCCGATGACGTCGTCCAGCGTCCGCTGCCCCAGCTCCGCGAGGATGCGGCGCACGTCCTCCGCGATCCACGTGAAGTACGCCACGACCTGCTCCGGCCGGCCCGCGAACTTCTTGCGCAGCTCGGGCCGCTGCGTCGCGATGCCGGTGGGGCAGGTGTTCAGGTGGCACTGCCGGGCCATGTCGCACCCGATCGCCACGAGAGCCGCGGTCCCGAAGCCGTAGGTCTCGGCGCCCAGCAGCGCGGCGATCACCACGTCGCGCCCGGTGCGCAGGCCGCCGTCGGTGCGCACCTCGATGCGGTGGCGCAGGCCGTTCTCGATCAGCAGGGCCTGCGTCTCCGCGAGCCCCAGCTCCCACGGCGAGCCGGCGTGCTTGATCGACGACAAGGGCGACGCGCCCGTCCCGCCGTTGTGCCCCGAGATGAGCACGTAGTCGGCGTACGCTTTCGCCACGCCGGCGGCCACCCGACCCACCCCGGCTTCGGCCACGAGCTTCACGCCCACGCGCGCGCGCGGGTTCACCTGCTTCAAGTCGTGAATCAGCTGCGCCAGGTCTTCGATCGAGTAGATGTCGTGGTGCGGCGGCGGCGAGATGAGCGGCACGCCCGCCACCGAGTGCCGCAGCCGCGCGATCAGGGCCGTCACCTTATGGCCGGGGAGCTGACCGCCTTCGCCCGGCTTCGAGCCCTGAGCCATCTTGATCTCGAGCTCGTCGGCCCGCACCAGATAGTGCGTCGTCACACCGAAGCGTCCCGACGCCACCTGTTTGATGCGGTTGTCTGCCCGGTCGCCGTTCTCGAGCGGGGCGTACGTATCGGGATCTTCGCCCCCCTCGCCCGAGTTAGAACGGGCGCCCATCCGGTTCATGCCGATCGCCAGGGTGCGATGCGCCTCCGGCGACAGCGCGCCCAACGACATGGCCGTGGAGATGAAGCGCCGCCGGATCGTCTCGGCAGGCTCCACCTCGTCGAGCGGGATCGGCGTCCCCGAGCGGATAGCGAGCAAATCGCGCGGGCTCGCCGGCACCCGGGCGGCGACGCGGGCGCGGAACGTGTCGTACGCCTGGGGCGTGTTCGCCTCGACGGCGTTCTGCATCGCGCGCACGAGGGGCGGCGACCAGCCGTGATCTTCGCCGTCGCGCCGGTAGCGCACGCGGCCGAGGTCCGGCAGCGCCTCCGGGACGGTCGCGTCCGGGTAGGCGGCGCGTTGCCGCGCCAGGACGTCCTCGGCGATCTCGGCGAACCCGATCCCGCCGATGGTCGACACGGTGCCGGTGAAGCAGCGGTCGATCACCTCGGCGCCCAGCCCTAAGGCCTCGAAGATCTGCGCTCCGCAATACGACGACAGCGTCGAAATGCCCATTTTCGAAAGGATCTTGAGCAGTCCCTTCTCCGCCGCCACGCGGAACTTGGCCGGGCCATTCTCGTTCTCGACGTGCCTTGCCACCGACTCGAGCGCGAGCCACGGGTGCACCGCTTCGGCTCCAAATCCGATCAGGGCGGCGAAGTGGTGCACGTCCCACGCGTCGCCCGCTTCGGCGACGAGGCTCACGCGCGTGCGCCGGCCCTTGCGGAGCAGGTGCTGGTGCACCGCCCCGGCCGCGAGCAGCATGGGAACCGGGGCGCGCTCGCGGTCCGCCATGCGATCGCTGATCACGATGATCTGCGCGCCCTCCTGCACCGCGCTCCCCGCCGTCCGGCACAGCGCGTCGAGCGCGGCGCACAGCGACTCGGGGCCGCCCGCCGCCTGCCACGTTGCGTCCAGCGTCACGGCCTGGGCGCCCACGAGGCTCCGGAGCGACGCCATTTCATCCTCGAGCAGCACCGGGTGCTCGTTGCGCACCAGCCGCAGCCCAGTGGGGCGGTCCGACAGCAGCGAACCGCGGCGTCCCAAGTGCATGCGCAGCGACATCACCAGCGTCTCGCGCAGCGGATCGATCGGCGGGTTCGTGACCTGCGCGAACCGCTGGCGCAGGTAGGCATACAGACCCGGGGGCACGCGCGCGAGCGGCGGGATCGGCGTGTCGTCGCCCATGCTCCACACGGCATCCTGCCCCTCGCCACCCATCGGCTCGAGCACGTAGCGCAGGTCTTCGAAGCTCCAGCCGAATGCGAGCTGGCGCGTGACGACCTCGGGCGCCGGCGCGGCTGTCGCAACGGCGGTCGGGCGCAGCGGCCGGATGCTCTTCGCCGCCCAGCGCGCGTAGGGACGGCGCCGCGCCACTTCGCGCTTCGCCTCCACGTTGCGGAGGATGGCCTTGCGCCGCGTGTCCACCACCAGCAGCTCACCGGGACCGAGCCGCCCGCTCTCGACCACACTCGCCGGGTCCAGGTCCACGAGGCCGACCTCGGAGCCCGCCACCACCAGGCCGTCGCGCGTGACCTTGTAACGGCAGGGGCGCAGCCCATTACGATCGAGCGCGGATCCGACCATCACACCGTCCGAGAACGCCAGCGCCGCCGGCCCGTCCCACGGCTCCACCAGGCAGTCGTGGAACTCGTAGAAGCCGCGCAGCGCGGGCTCCATCTCCACGGCGCCCTCGTGCGCCTCCGGCACGAGCATCATGAGGGCGTGCACCGGGTCGCGGCCGGAGCGCACCAGCAGCTCGAGCGCGTTGTCGAGGCTGGTCGAGTCGCTCCCCTCGGCCCAGATCACGGGTTTCAGCCGGTCGACGTGCTCGTCCCACAGGGGCGAGGCGAGGGCCGGCTCGCGCGCGCGCATCGCGTTGCGGTTGCCCCACAGCGTGTTGATCTCGCCGTTGTGCGCCAGCAGCCGGAACGGCTGGGCCAGCGGCCAGCTGGACGTCGTATTGGTCGAGTAGCGCTGATGGAATACGGCCAACGCCGTGTGGAAGTCCGGCGACTCCAGGTCGGGGAAGAACGCGCCGAGCTGGGTCCCGGTGAGCAGGGCCTTATAGACGATGGTGCGCCCCGACAGGGAGCAGACGAAGAACGGCTCGAGCTCGGGCCCCGCCTCGGACACTCGGGCATCGATCGTCTTGCGCGCGAGGTAGAGCGCCCGCTCCCACGCGGCGGCGTCGCCGCGCCGGTCGGCGGCCGGACCGATGAGCACCTGACGAATAGTGGGGCAGGTGGCGCGCGCGCCCGCACCGAGCACGTCGCCGCGCACCGGCACCTCGCGCCATCCCAGGACCGGCAGGCCGTCGCCCCTCAGTACATCCTCGATGATGGCGGTGACGCGCGCGAGCGCCGCGGCCTCGCGTGGCAGGAAGAACATGCCCACGGCGAACGGCTGGCCCGGCTCGAGCGGGAGCCCCTGCCGCAGCGCCTCGCGGTAGAACAGCGGCGCGGGGATCTGCGTGAGCACGCCGGCGCCGTCGCCCGAGCTGTCGCTCGCCGCGGCGCCGCGGTGGGCGACGCGCTTCAGCGCCTCGAGCGCGAGTAGCGTGACTGCGTGCGAGCGCTCCCCCGACGCCCGCGCCACGAACCCGACGCCGCAGGCGTCCTGCTCGCGCCACGGGTCCAAGTCGGGCGCGCGGGCGTGCCTCCAGCGCGTGCGGTCCCCTCGGGCCATCTGTGTCCTCCGACCTTTGGTCAAAAAGAAGGCCCGCTCTTTCGAGCGGGCCGCGGTGTCGTGGATCGTCTACACGCTACGCCGCCCGCCCGCTCCCATCAGTGGGAGCCGGATTCAGATTGGCGACGGTCTTCGGCGCGCGGTTCATGATCGATTCGTCATCACCCAAAGGAGTTAACCCGATCCTACTAAATATTCACGACGCGGTATAAATATACCTGCGTGTTCGAACTGGTCAAGGGGTCCGCCCCACCAGCCGCTGGACGTCCCCGAACGGGATCAGCAGCTCCGTCATGGCGTCGTAGGTCCCGCGCTCCCGCAACTCCATTACCAGGCGTCGCACCAGCCCCAGCGTCGCCTGCACGACGCGGGGGCCGAGGCTCGCCCGCCGCACGCCCAGCCGCTCGAGCTCCGGCAGGGGCGGGGCCGGGGGGCCCGCGATCACGTTGAGGGGCCCCGCGATCTCCTGGGCGAGGCGCCCGATGGTCTCGCCGTCGCTCACGTGGGGCACGAACAGGCAGTCGGCGCCGGCGGCCACGTAGCCGTTGGCGCGCCGCACCGCCGCGGTGAAGCGCTCCGCCGCCGACCACTGTTTCACTTCGAACGCATCGGTACGGGCATTCACCACCAACGGCACCCGCGCCGACATTGCCGCGTCGCGCACGGCACGGATGCGGTCCGCTTGTAGCTCGGGATCGAGCAGTGTGCCTTCATTCGTGCCGTCCTCGAGGTTGAGCCCGACCGCGCCGGCCGCGATGACGCCGCGTGCCGTCTCGGCGGCCGCGGCGACGGTGGCGCCGTACCCCCCCTCCACGTCGGCCGTCACGGGAACCCGCACGGCGGTGACGATGCGCCGGATGACGGCGAGCATCTCTCCCCGGCTGATGCGCTCGCCGTCGGCGTAGCCGAGCGCCCATGCGATGCCGGCGCTGGTGGTGGCGATGGCCGGAAACCCCGCCTCCTCCACGAGTCGGGCGCTCGCCACGTCCCAGGCGTTGGGGAGCACCAGCATGCGCGGTCCGGTGTGCAGCTGCCGGAACGCGTCCGCCTGCTCTCGTGGACTGGGCTTCATGATTCCTCCTGGCTCATGGCGGGCGGCGTTTGCGCCGATTTGATACAGGGAAACTTGCCACGTGTCGTGAACACATGTGAGGTCTCTCACGCGTCGTGCTCGCGGGGGGCCGTGCCCCGGCCGGCCCGCACGCGGCACATCGCTTGCCACCCTGATGGCGCGAAGATCGTACGCGTAGCCGTCCAAACCCTGTTGAGGAGGAAGTATGAAGAACGTGACACTGATTGCGCTGGCGCTGTCGTTCGCGCTTGCCGCTTGCTCCGACTCCAATACCGGAACGGTGAGCTTCGCGCTTACCGCGGCCGCGCCCGGCGTGACCGCCACCGGCGACAGCACCCTGATCACGCTCGGCAACGACTCGATCATCATTCGCAGCGCGCAGGTCGTGCTGCGCAAGGTCGAGCTCAAGCGCTCGGACGTCGCGTCCTGCGATGCGGTCGCCGGCAACGACGACTGCGAAGAGTTCGAGACCGGCGCCACGCTCGTGACGTTGCCGCTCGGCAGTAGGACCATCGCGCAAGAAGTGTCGGTCGCCGCGCCGCCGGGCACGTTCAACGCGCTGGAGTTCCAGATTCATAAGCCCAGCTCCAGCGAGGACGCCGCGTTCATCGCGGCCAATCCCGACTTCGCGGCTATCTCGATCCGCGTGACGGGCACCTACAGTCAGGCCGGCACGCGCTCGAGCTTCAGCTTCACGTCCGATGTCGACCAGAGCCAGGAAGCGACCTTGCCGTCGCCGGCCACGGTCCAGGCGGGGCAGAGCCTGAACGTGACGCTGCGCGTCGAGCTCTCGGGCTGGTACCTGAACGCCGCCAAGACGGCGCTCGTGGATCCCGCGTCGGCGAACAAGGGCGGCGCGAACGAGAGCGTGGTGGCGAACAACATCCAGACCTCCTTCAACGCGTTCGAAGACGACAACCACGACGGTCTCGAAGGCTGAGGGTCCCGAGTAGGCATGGCGGCCACCGGCGGCTAAGTTTGGGACACCCAAACCAGCCGCCCGGTGGCCCCCATGATTTTCCGCACGATCTCCCGCTTCGCCGTTTGCGTCGTCTTCCTGGCGGGGCCGCTCCTCGCCCAGGGCGTGCCGGCCGCGCCGCTCGCGGTCCACACCATCTGGGGCTCGCGCGAGTTCGCGAGCGACCTGGTCGAGCTCTCCTGGATGAAAGACGGGAAGGCCTACACGACGGTCGACGAGGACGCGTCCGGCAACACTGATCTCTACCGGGTGGACGCGGTCACGGGGGCGAAGCAGCTGCTGGTGCGCGGCGCGGACCTGGTGCCCGCCGGCGGCGGCCACCCCGTGACCATCGAAGAATACCGCTTCTCGGGCGACGCGTCGAAGCTGCTCGTGTTCACCAATTCGGTCCGCGTTTGGCGCGAGAATACCAAAGGAACGTTTTTCGTGTGGGACCTGGCGGCGCGCCGTCTGATCCCGGTGAGCGCGAAGCCCGGTTACCAGCAGTTCGCCAAGTTCTCGCCCGACGGCCGCCGCGTGGCGTTCGTGCGCGACAACAACATCTATGTCACCGACCTCGCGAGCGGCGCGGAGACTGCGCTCACCGGCGACGGCGGCGACAACGTGATCAACGGCACCTCCGACTGGGTGTACGAGGAGGAGCTCGACCTGCGGGACGCGTTCCGTTGGAGTCCGGACGGCAGTCGCATCGCGTTCTGGCGGCTCGACCAGAGCGCGATCCGGCCCTTCTACCTGCAGGACTTCGACTCCCTGTACGCACCGCTCGTACCGGTGCGCTACCCCAAGAGCGGCACGGCCAACTCGGAGGTGAAGATCGGCGTCGTGGAGGTCGGCACCGGTCGGACCTCGTGGGTCGACCTCGGGCCGGACCGCGACATTTACGTCGCCGCCATGGACTTCGCGGGGTCGCCCGACGAGATCTGGCTCACCCGGCTCAACCGTCACCAGAACCGCCTCGACCTCGTGCTCGCGGACGCGAAGAGCGGCGCGTCGCGCGTGATCATGACCGACCGCGACTCGGCGTGGGTGGACGCCAACCAGCCCCACTGGATCGCCGGTGGCAAACAGTTTCTGTTCGTGTCCGAGCGGGAGGGCTACGACCAGGTCTATCTGTTCAATCGCGACGGCTCGCTGGTGCGGCGCGTGACGCCGGGCGGGTGGGATGTGTTCGAGCTGGTCGGCGCGGACGAGCAGGCCAAGGCGCTGTATTTCACCGGCGCCATCGACGGTCCGCTCACCCGGCCGCTGCTCCGGGTCGGGCTCGACGGCACCGGACTGACGCGAATTTCGACCGAGCCGGGGACGCACGCCGTCGAGTTCGATCCCACGTTCACCCGCTACGTCGACACCTATTCGCGGGCCGGTGTCCCGCCCGTCCAGACGTTGCGGCGCGCGAACGGGACCCTGGTGCGCACCATCGCGGACGATGCGAAGCTGGCGGCCCAGGTGACGGCGCTGGGCGTGAATCGGCCGGAGTTCATCACCATCCGGACGGCCGATGGTGTGGAGCTCAACGCCTGGGTCATCAAGCCGAAGGGGTTCGATCCGTCGCGGCGCTATCCGCTGCTCATGAACGTGTACGGCGGGCCCGGGTCCCAGACGGTGACCGACTCCTGGGGTGGCCCCAACTACCTGTGGCACCAGCTGCTCGCGCAGGACGGCTACGTGGTCGCGAGCGTGGACAATCGCGGCACGGGCGGCCGCGGCGCGCGCTTCATGAAGATGACCTACCTCCATCTCGGCCGGTACGAGACGGCCGACCAGATCGCGGCGGCGCGCTGGTTCGCCACCCAACCGTACGTGGACCCCGATCGCATCGGCATCTGGGGCTGGAGCTACGGCGGCTACATGGCGTCGCGCAGCATGTTTCTCGGGCGTGGCGTGTTCAAGGCCGCGCTGGTGGTGGCGCCCGTGACCGACTGGCGCTTCTACGACACGATCTACACCGAGCGCTACATGCGCACGCCCGGGGAGAACGCGTCGGGCTACGACGAAAGCGCCTCGCTCGCGTACGCCGACAGCTTGAAGGGCAGCCTGCTCCTGGTGCACGGCACCGGCGACGACAACGTGCACTTCCAGAACAGCGTGCGCCTGGTCGAGCGGCTCGAGGGCGCCAGCAAGCAGTTCGACATGCGCATCTACCCCAACAAGACGCACGCCATCGCCGGCGGCAACACGCGGGAGAACCTGTACGGCCTGTTCACGGTGTGGCTGAAGAGCCACCTGTAGGGCGGGGGGCCGTCTTCGCGCGCGGCGGGACGGCGCTGGCCGTCCTCACCGCGATCAACCTGCTCAATTATCTCGATCGCTGGATCGTCGCCGCGCTCGCCGAAAGCATGAAGCACTCCGAGCTGCGGCTCTCGGATGCCCAACTCGGCTCTCTGATGACGGGGTTCCTCGTCGTGTACACGGCCACAGCGCCGCTGTTCGGCTCGCTGGGCGATACGCGGGCGCGCCCGCGGCTGCTCGGCCTCGGCGTCGCGATCTGGAGCGTCGCCACGGCCCTGGCGGGCTTCGCGCGCAGCTTCGCCGCGTTGTTCCTCGCACGGGCCGCCGTGGGCATCGGAGAGGCGGCCTACGGCACGATCTCGCCGGCCCTGCTCGCCGACTACTACCCGCGCGAGCGGCGTGGCCGCGTGCTCGCGGTGTTCTTCGCCGCGATCCCCATCGGCAGCGCCCTGGGATACATCGTGGGGGGTCTGGCCGATCGCTATCTCGGCTGGCGCAGCGCGTTCTTCGTGGCCGGTATCCCGGGGCTGGCGCTCGCCGCCCTGGTGCTGCGGCTGTACGATCCGCCGCGCGGCGCGCAGGACGGCGACGCCCTCCCACCCGCCCCGCTCGCGCGTGTCACCCCTGCCGCCCGTGCCGCCTATGCCGTTCTGCTCCGCAACCGGCCCTACGTGCTGACCGTGCTCGGCTACGCCGCCTACACGTTTGCAATCGGCGCGCTGGCGTTCTGGACCCCGTCCTTCCTCGAGCGTACACGCGGCATCCCCAAGGCTCACGCGACGGTGCAGTTCGGAGCGATCGTCGTCGCGACCGGGTTCATCGGCACGTACGGGGGCGGGTGGCTGGGCGACCGGCTGCTGCGCCGCTCGCGACAGGCATACCTCTGGCTTTCGGGGGTGGTCACGCTCGTTGCCGCGCCCCTCACGCTCGTCGCCCTGACGGCGGCGACCCCGGCGGTGTACTGGACCGCGATCGTCGCCGCCGAGCTCTGCCTGTTCGCGTCTACCGGCCCGATCAACTCCACCATCGTCAACGTGGTCGATCCGCGCATCCGGGCCACGGCCGTAGCGGCGAGCATATTCGCGATTCACGTATTGGGGGATGTGCCTTCGCCGTCGCTGGTCGGGCTTATCTCCGACGCGCGCACGCTGGGTGAGGCCATGTTGATAATACCGGCTGCCGTGCTCGCGGGCGGCGTGATCTGGACCTACGCCGCGTGGCACGGCAGCCGGCACGAGCTTACCGCCACGTCTTGACTTGTTCCTCGAAGCTGCGGGCCAGTGCACCCAGATCCACCCGGGTGCTGTGCCCCAGTGCGACTCCGAGGTTGTTCCGGAACGCCGGCGTAGTCGAGTCGATCTCGACCGCGCGGGCGAGCGGCCCCACCGCGTCGTCGTAGTTCCCCTGGCCGATGTACAGCTTCGCCAGGTTGTTCATCGACCACACGTCACGCTCGTCGAGTACGATCGCCCGTTTGTAGGCGGCGATCGCGCCCGCCGAGTCGCCCAGCTCGCGCTTCACACGGCCCAACAGACGGACCGTCTCGCCCGACGTGGAGTCGATGACGAGCGCCGCTTCGACGTGGGGCAGGGCGTCCTGCGCGCGTCCCTGCTCGATCAGCACCCGGCTCAGGTTGATGTGGCTCTTCACGTGGGACGCGTCCTTCTCGAGCGCCAGCGTGAACGCGTTGACGGCCGCATCGCGATCGCCGGCCTTCCAGGCCGACAGGCCCAGCATGTAGTAGCCCCACACGTTGTCGGGCTTGTCGCTCGTGTAGCCGGTGAACAGCCGCACGGCGTCGGCGTACCGCTTCTCGGTGAACGCGGTCTGTCCTTCGTCGAACGAGACCGGCCCGGTCACCACCGAAACGGGCGGCGTCGCCACGCTCGACTCGGGCCGGGTGGTGGACACTTCCGCCGCACTCGCTTCCGACGACTGCGACGTCTCGTGACCGCACGCCGCGACGATTGCGCCCGCGACGAGGGTGAGGAACAGCTTCCGCATACAGACCTCCTGGGTTGGGGTGAACGCCCACCCCTAAGGCAGGAGACAGGCCAGTCCGGCGTCGTCGGTTATCAGTCGTCGGGACAACGGGTTGAGGTTGAGCGGTCGGAGCCATCGTGTTCGCCCGGACACGAGATTCGAGCCGTTCATGTGGGCGAGCGGACACCTTCAGGCGGCGCGCGGTGTAGGGGCGCAGCATGCTGCGCCCCTACGTCTCACGGCTGATGTCGTGCCTCCGCATGATCTTCAGGAGACTCGCGTGGTCGGCGAGACCGAGCGCGCGGGCAGTGCGCGTGATGTGCCAGTCGTTCCGCTCTAGGGCGGCGACGATGATCTGGCGCTCGGCCTCCGCCTTGAGAGCCTGAAAGCTGGTGGGCGCCGGGCCTGGCGACGCAGCCCCCGGCGCCGCCGTGTCGCGGATCTCGGTCGGCACATCGTCCAGCCGGATCATGTCGCTGTCGGCGGCGATGATCATGCGCTCGACCGCATTGCGCAGCTCGCGCACGTTGTTGCGGCGCCAGTCGTACGCCATGAGACACTCGAGCGCGGCGGGGTCGAGCCGCTTGGGCCGCATCCCGAAACGTGCGCAGGCGGAGCCGAGCAGGTGGTCGACCAGCGCGGGGACGTCGGAGCGGCGCTCGCGCAGCGGTGGGACGGAGACCGCGTGCACGTTGAGCCGATAGTACAAGTCCTGGCGGAACCGTCCAGCGGTGATCTCGGCATCGAGGTCGCGGTTGGTGGCGGCCACGACCCGCGCGTCCACGGCGATGGTCCGGTTGCCGCCGAGCCGGGTCACCTGACGCTGCTCGATCACTCGCAGCAGCTTGGCCTGGGCGGCGAGCGGCAGCTCACCGATCTCGTCGAGGAACAGTGTTCCACCGGAGGCGGCTTCGAACGCCCCCTTGCGCAGCGCGTTCGCCCCCGTGAACGCGCCGCGCTCGTGTCCGAACAGCTCGTCCTCGACCAGGTTCTCGGGCAGGGCGCCGGCGTTGAGGGCCACGAACGGGCCGGTGGGGTTGGCGCCGAGCCGGTGCAGCTCGCGGGCGACCAGCTCCTTGCCCGAGCCGCTCTCGCCCGTGATCAGCACGGGGCTCGGGATCTTGGCGACGCGCGCGATGGCGTCCGCCAGCTGCCGCATGGGTGCGCTCGCGCCCACCAACGCCGCGTCGGCGTCGAGTCGCCGCTCGAGCGCCCTGACCTGCCCGGTGAGCCGCGCACGCTCCAGCGCGTTCTCGACCTCACGCACAACGCGCTCCATCGGCTCGGCCTTGTCGATGAAGCCCTGCGCGCCGAGCTGGATCGCCTGGACGCAGCGGTCGTAGTTCCCCGTGCCCGTGTACACGATCACCGGCGGGCGGGCCTCGCGCCGCGCCATGCCGCGCAGCACCTCGAACCCGTCCATGCCCGGCATCTCGAGGTCGAGCAGCACGCAGTCGACCGCTTCGCCCTGGAGCAGGTCGAGCGCCTCACGACCGCTCCCGGCGACCAGGGTCTCGTAGCCGCCGATGCGCTTCAGGTCATAGGCGTATTGCTCCGCCATGGCGGACACGTCGTCGACGACGAGCACCACGGTCACGCTCAGGCTCCCGGCAGCTCGACGATGAAACGGCTGCCGGCGCCCGGCTGCGTCTCCACCCGCAACACGCCGTTCGCGTCGAGCACCAACCGGCGCACGATCGACAGGCCGAGGCCCGTACCACCGGGCTTGGTGGAGTAGAAGTCGTCGAAGGCGCGATCCAGCTCCTGCCGCGTCATCCCCTTGCCCGTGTCGGCGACGGTGATGCGCACGCTGGGCCGGCCGTTCGCGGGCGCGCCCGTCACGGCCGAGATGGTCACCGTGCCGGGACGCGCCTCGAGACTGTCCACGGCGTTGCCGACGAGATTCTCGAGGATACGCCGCAGCACCAGCTGGTCGGTGCAGACCAGAGGCAGGTCCTCGGCCAGGTCCGCCCGCAGCTCGGTCGTCCCGGGGGCGCCCAGCCGGCCGATGGTTTCGCGGATCACGTGGCGCACGTCGCACGGCTGGGGCGCCGGCGCGGGATAGAGACGGGCGTAGTTACCCGCGAGGTTTTCGAGATACGCGATGCCGGCCTCGATGGTCCCCTGGCGCTCGCGAAACACGGTGGCGAGCCGCTCGGGCTCGGTCGCGACGGTCTCGGTGAAATGCCGGAACACGTTGCGGATGGGCGTGAGGCCGTTCTTGATGTCGTGATTCACCTGACGCGCCAGGTCGCCCATGGCGATACGTCGCTCCGCCTCCCGCAGCTTCGTGGCTCCGGCGCGGAGCCGCTCGGTCATCGAGCCGAGCAGCCGTGTGAGCGCGCCGATCTCGTCGGCGCGCTCGCTGTCGAAGCTGACGTCCAGCCGGTCCATGTCGATCTGCGCGGTCTTGTGGGCCAGCGCCGTGAGCGGCCGGCTGATCCGCAGCGACAGCCAGCCGCCCAGCAGCAGGGCGATCGCGCCGGCCAGGAGCACGGCGCCGAGGAACGCGACGTCGACCCCCCGGCGTAGCGCGGCGAGGGAGCCGAGCGAATGGCTCACGACGATGCGTGCCGGGCGAAGTACGCCTCCGGAGTCGCTCTCCAACACGAAGGGCAACGAGAATTCACTCACCAGGGCGGCGGCGGACGCGGCCTCGGGCACGCTGTCGGTCGGCAGGCGCACCGCGACAGCGAGTTCAGAATCGGGCGTCAGCCCCGCGAGGTAAGTCGAGTCGAGCGCGATCCCGCCGACCAGGGTGAGCCGTCTGCCCGGCAACCGTAGCGAGTCGATGCGGGCGATCGCGAGCATGGGCCCTTCGGGCGTGCGCGCTTGGATGAGGGCGCTACCGCCCTGCGCGGCGGCGAGCGCGCGCGGCAGCGCCGGCTCGAGCCGGTCGTATTCGTTGCGGAAGTGTCCCGAGCTCACGATGCGGCCCTGATCGTCTTGGATCTGGAGCATCGACAGGCCGGCGAAGCGCATCGCGCCGCCCGCGTAGTCGAGCAGATAGGTGCGATTGCCGCCTTGCAGCACCGCGTCCCTGAACCGGTTGTCCGCCACAATCGCGTCGCTCAGCGCGTCGAGCCGCCGCGCGATCGCGGCGCCGTCCCGCGTCAGGTGCGTGCGGATCACCGCGGCCAGCGTCGCGACACGCCGCTGGTACTCGTCGGTCAGGCGGCTCGCCATCTCGGTGCGCACGCGCACGCCGAACAGGGCGAGGGGCACCAGCACGACCACGCCGAACCCGACGAGGATTCGGGTCCGAAAGCTCATCGAGGGGCGATACGCAGCGTGCCGTCCCAATCGACCTGCAGGGGAGGCAGACCCCGGCGCACGAGGGCGTGGGGGCGGACGTCCAGCAACGGCTCGACCGTAGCGGTCCAGCTCCAGGGCGGCAGCTCGAGCGCCGCCCGGCACACGTCGAAAACGCGGCGGCGCAGCGGCAACACGTACGCGGCGTCGCCCCCGGCGCGCAGCGCGACCGCGAATGCGGCCGGGGCGAGCCCCGTGGCCGCGGAGCGATTCCCCAGCGCTCCCAGGCCCACGAGCCGCGCCGCCAGGTCGGCGGCGTTCCGATCCGACTGGTCGTACACGACGCGCTGGCGCCGGGGGCCGGACACGGCCGTGTCGCGGGTCGTGGGAAACCCGCACGCCTGCAGCTCCGCGAGCCAGAAGCGACCGCCCTCCCATTCGGCGGGCCGGGCGTCGAGATGCACCGCGTCGCGCAGGCTCTCGCGCTTGATGTCGGCGAGTCCCTCGGGATGTCCCGGCACGAGCAGCACGTAGGTGCGGTTCCAGTCGAGCGCGACGTCGACGTACCCGGGTCGCGTCCCGGCGTACTCGAGCACCGCTGGGTCGTCGGTGATCACGAGGTCCGAGCCCTCGTCGAGCGCGTCGCGCGTGCGTCCGGCCGGGACGCTCGAGACGCGGAGGACGGCCATGCCCCCGCGCCGCACCGGCACCGCCGTCAGGACGCCCGTCGCGTCGGTCTCGCTCACCCAGTGACCGCCCGTGCCGATCGGCCAATCGCCGCCCGGAGCTCGCTTCGTCACCGCGAGCGCGGGGTCGGCGAGCGGCTGGACCGGCGCCACCGGCGGCCGCACAGCGATGGTGCGGTCGCTCAGGATGGTGGCGGATTGGGCGAGCGCCGAGTCGCGCGCGCGCCAGGCGGCGACGACGTCGCGCGCCGTCACCGGCGCCCCGTCCCAGAAGCGGGCGTCGTCCCGCAGGGTGAAGGTCCAGCGGTCTCCCGATGCCTCCCACGACTGGGCGAGCCCGGGAAGCACGCGCCCGGCGCAATCCACGCGAATCAGCGTCTCGTACAGCTCGGCGAAAACGAATCGCTCCGCGTCGTTGCGCGCCAACGGAGCGTGCGTCGCCTCGATGGGCTCGGCGAGTGCGACCGCGACCGTATCGCGCTTCGCCGCGGGGCCGGGCGCGAGGCGGCAGGTGGTATCCGACGGCGCCGCGCCGGGCGCCGGCAGCGCCGGGGCGGGCGCGGCGCCGGGCGGGCCGGCACGACAGGCGGCGAGCAGAGCCGCGAGGAGGAGAGAGCGCGATGACATCATGGCAATTAACAGTCTAAGCATACCCCGGGCTTGCGCCCGGGGTCAGTCGTCTCAGGGCTCCGGTTGTTGTTGTGTGAGGCAGTGTATCGTGCCAAGCCCCCATACCAAGTCTACAGCGTGTATGCCCACCACCGGCCGATCCTTGATCAGCTCGGCGAGAACGCCGAGCGCCACACGGTCCTTAGGATCATTGAACGTGGGAACCAACACCGCGGCGTTCGCGATGTAGAAGTTCGCATAGCTCGCAGGGAGCCTCTGCCCTTCGAAGTAGAGCGGGGCGGGCATCGGAAGATCGAC
>Ga0209473_1000662_pt1 | contig 20044 bp, 19 predicted proteins | sample GraSoiAngelo_133_FD_185890 | JGI IMG/M metagenome (GOLD analysis project Ga0209473, IMG submission 185890) | Grasslands soil microbial communities from the Angelo Coastal Reserve, California, USA - 14_0929_05_20cm (SPAdes) (version 2) | ecosystem: Environmental > Terrestrial > Soil > Grasslands ...
AAATCTTTACGAAAATCATTTGCGCTAAATCCTCTTCGGCAGCACGGCGCGGACGATAGCCGCGCACAATCTTCGCCACCAACGGATACAATTGGCGGATGAGTTCGCGCGCAGCGTTGTCGTCACCGCTGCGCGCGCGATCGACCAATGCGCGAGCGTGCTCATCGTGATCCATGCGTAAAGAAAGGTATCCACACCAAAGAACGTGACTGGAATCAAGCCGTTCCGGTTACAAAAAAACGCCACTCCGAGCGCCGTCGAGGGATCCCGCAGCGAGATCTTAAAGGTAACTTCCACGGGATCTATCGACTTTCGCTCGAAATGACGAGAAATTTGTAACCGCAGCGTAGGGCCCACGGTCAATAGTCAGTAAAGGCGCAATCACGCGCCGCAAACTTACAAAAACATGAAACAAACATTGACAGTAATCGCAGCAATCGCGCTCGGCGCGTTTAGCTTCGCGCGGGCACAACCTCCGGGCGGGCCGCACGGCAGCTGGCATATGAATCCGCTCGAGGAAATGAGCTCGACTCTTAACCTGACGGACGCGCAAAAGGCCAAAGTGCAGCCGATCGTGGATCAGGCGAAGCCGCAACTACAGGCGATCCATCAGGAGGCGATGACGAAGGGCAAGGCGGTGATCGATGCTTCGATCACGCAGATTCGTCCACTGCTTACGTCGGAGCAGCAGACTAAGCTCGACGCCATCATCAAGGCACATGAAGACCTGCACAACGCAATGAAGGAATTGCACGAAGCCAAGGGGAAATAACGGCCTATACCGCAGCGAGGGGAGGGCGGCGTTCGGAAGGGCGCCGCCTTTCTCTTTCGCTCGGGATGACGGTGCTATTCAAAGCGCAATGCCTTAACCGGATCCAAGCGCGCCGCGAAATACGCCGGGATGAGCGCGGCGATTGAGCAAATCAAAAACGCACTCAAACAAATTAAGGTCACATCACGCGGAATAACTTCCGCTGGGATCGATGAAAATTGGTAAACCTCGCGCGGAAAGATTTCGATGTGCAGAGTGTTGGCCAGCCAATGGCTCACTCCGTTGCGATAGCGAATCAAAGTCATGCCAAGTCCAAGTCCCGTTAGGGTTCCGAAAAATCCAACGACCATTCCCTGGCCTAGAAACACCCAGACGATCTGCGCAATGTTCGCGCCCAGCGCCTTCATAATTCCGATTTCGCGCCGTTTCTGCACCGTCACCGTGATCAGCGTACTCATGATGCCGAAGGCAGCGACGACGACGATGAAAAAGAGGAGGAAAAACATCACATTACGTTCGAGCCGGATCGCTTCAAAGATTTGACGATTCATCTCGATCCAGGTCCGCGCGAACTGGGGGACTTCGAGGAATTTTTCGATCTGCGCCTTTACTTCATCGACATCGTACGGGTCCTGCGTCTTGACGGTGATGCCATGAAGCGCGTCGCCTAGATTATAGAGTTCCTGCCCGATGAAGATTGGCACCAACAGATACTGCGAATCATGCACGTAGTGTCCGGTTTCGAAAATGCCGGTCACCGTCAGATCTTTCGGCAAAACAACGTCGCGCAATTCTTCGATCGCTTTTTTTTCTTCGTCGTCCTTCGCGTTCTCGAGTTTCTTAATGCGGTCGAGGACTATTGAAAGGTTGCCCGGCGAATAGACTGTCACTTTATCGCCAACCCGGACGTTTAGTTGCCGGGCCAGTTCGATCCCGATCACGGTCTTATCACCATCTAGATCGAGCGTTCCCCATTTCACGAATTTTTGGATGGTGACGACTTTTTCCTCCTGCTCCGGATCGATGCCCCGGATGAAAAGGGCGAGGCGCTGTTCGTTGTGTTCAGCGATGACGGGCCCCTGAACGTAGGGTGCAGTTGCAACTACGCGAGGTATCGCCCGGATTCTCTCGCTCAGCTTGCGCCAATTTGTCAGCACCTCTTCGCCTGTCACTAAAATGTGAGCGTCGAAATCGATCACCTTTTGTCGCAGTTCGCGATCGAACCCCGTCATGACCGAGATCACGAGGATAAGGACGGTGACACCGAGCATGACGCCCAGCACCGAAATCAGAGTGATGATGGAAAGAAATGTGCGCTTCGGTTTTAGATAACGCAGCGCCAGAAAAAGGCTGAAGGGTAATTTCAAAACGCGCTAACGGTGCCGGTGAACGCGATTATTTCAACGCGTGAGCTTGTAATTCTTCGAGGGCGACAAACTCTAGCGCCGAGGCGTGGGTTGCCTCGAGATCAACCGGGCAGGCGACGCCGTGGTCTAGCGCTTCTTTCCAACGCGTCACGCAGACGCACCATTTATCGCCCGGCTCAAGCCCCGGAAATTCCCATTCCGGGTGCGGTGTAACCAGGTCGTTTCCCTGCAACACTGAAAAATCGAGAAAGTCACGAGTCACCTGAGCGCAAACTGTATGCAACCCAACGTCACCGGGACCAGTGCGACAGTAACCGTCACGGTAGAAGCCGGTGAGTGGCTGGCGGCAGCAACATCGCAGCTCGCTGCCGAGGACATTTGTGGGCATGGCGGACAGGATAACGGCGCGCCTGTTTTTGTCATCCCGACGTAAGGCGAGGGTCCCATGGCGAGCATTGGAGTGATGGAGTAGTGGAGTGGTGAGTTTGCAGGGCGTTTCTGTGAAACGCCATTTGAAAGGGAAGTTTGATGCGAGATCAAATGGCAAAGAAAGCACAAGCAATTGCTTATTGGTTGCTGCCGGAAGCGGTGGCGCGCGAAGTGTTCTGGCGAGAAATTGGGGAGCTGGCGAGGCAATTTAGCGCTCCTTTGTTCGAACCGCACGTAACGATTTTTATTGCGCCGGAAAATTCGCGGCCTCCGCTCGAAGTATTGCGCGACCTCCCTTCGGTTAACATCGAGCTAACGATTCATAGCATTCGATTCAGCGAACAATTTACGAAGACACTTTTCGTCCAGTTCGAGATAAACAGTACGTTGCAACAGCTAGGCCACGCGATCCGGAAAGCGAGCGGTGTGCAAGACCGTTACCTCATCGACCCACACCTAAGTTTGCTTTATGCAAAATTGCCGCTAGAGACCAAGCGAAGATTAGCCGACAAAATACGGCTGCCATTTCGCGCAGTTTGTTTCACCTCGATTTGTGCAATGCGCTGCGCGCGTCCGACGACGACGGCAATCGAAGTCGGGCAGTGGAAATTGCTCGCGCCGTAAAAAATAAACGCCGGAAGCATCACGCTCCCGGCGTTTCCCTTTGATCCCTGAGCTATACAAACTGGAAACACTGCGGCTGCATAAAAGTTTCTCAGAAACTACGAGCAGCCAACGAATCGATGCCATTCGATTAATGCGGGGAGGAATTAGCGGGCAAGGGTGAGATCGTCGGCGAGGGTGTTGGCGTCGCAGAGGCAGAACTAACTTGTCTCTCCAATGCTTGCTGCAGAAGCTTTCTCTCTTCGGGGAAAACGAAGCCGGAATTGGCCGCGTCAATGAATTCATGAGCCTCGTCGGCTTTACCGTCATTAAGCAAGAGCACGGCGAGATAAAGGGCGACGCGAGCGTCGTGCAATTTCTCCGGCGCGAGTTTTTGCAGGACCGCGATTCCATCGGAGGTTCGACCTTGCGAGTTTAAAGAAAGCGCTTGAGCAACCACGCAGGGGGGCTCGGTCGGCGCTTGCTCGAAGGCCTGTTTGGCAACGCGCTGACCTTCGCCGGGGTTGCGATCGAGGATAATGGACAGGCGAGCACATTCCGCTGCAATCAGCGGTTCTTCCGGAGAAGTTTCATGCAGGCGCATGGCGGTGAGAGAGAGATTAGGGAGATCATTGCTGGCGCGATAAATCTCAAACAAGGCATCGAGCGCTTCACGACGGCTCAATGGATTATGGGCGACGCGCAACCAAAGTTGCTCCGCTTGGCTCGGCAGATTCCATTTCGAGGCGAGACGAGCCAGCCGAATTTCACGCTCAGGATTTTCTTCGCAGGCGCGCTCGGCATCGTGCCAGAGAGAAGCAGATTCCGCATCGGCGCCCTCCTGTCGAGACTGCTGTTTGGCATATGCCTGATAGGCGAGCCGTAAATATTCAGAGTCGCCCCAGTTACCGCCCTTCGTCCAACGGCGAAGGCGCGACCAATTTTTTTGCGCGGTAAAAGCAGCCGCGATTTCAATTGCCGGGGGAGGATTAGCGGTTTTTTCCGGCGGCAATTTCTCCGTCCAGTGCAGGACCTCAGCGCTCATGCCATTGCTATTCATCCATTCCATCAACGCCGCGAGATCGTCGGGTTGTCGTGCCGCCAGCGGTTTCACTTTCTCGAGTAACGCCACCAGTTTTTTTTGATCGAGTTTTTTGTAAAAATCCAAGCAAAGCAAGTCATCGGAAAAGGTTACCTGTGGGCTCAATTGCAATTCTTGCGCGAAACGATCGGCTGCTCCGAGGTTGCTGTGGTGGATCGCGTCATTTAACAAAGCGCGAAGGGAACCAGCTCGAAATGGAGCGCTTTTTACCAGATGCTCGAGTGTTGTCCGTGCCTCCGCGTTTTTCTGCGGATCGGGCGATTTGATCCGAACCGCGGCGAGGTTGTATTGATACGTTTCGTTGCCCGGTTCTTTGGCCAAAGCTGCGGCGAAATGGCGTTCCTGGCTTGTTTCGTCGCCCTGCGCACGCGCCAACCATCCCGCAACGACATGGTAGGGTGCGCTTTCGCGATTCTCCTTCGGCACGCTCTCGAGCGCTTTGCGGGCTACATCGAGCTGACCGAAACGCAAAGCGGCAGAGGCGAGGTTTAGCTGGCTATCGACGTCGCGCGGCCGCAAGCGCGCGATTTCTGCGCGCCAAACCACGGTTTCGGCGCGATTTTGTTTCTCGGTAGCTTCGGCCAGAATTTGATAGGCCGGCAAAGAATCATGATTGATTTGTAACGCCTGTTGCGCGCCATCATTCGCGCCATTAAAATTTCCTTGTTTCAGATTTGCTTCGGCTTGTCGAAGCCAGCGCGATTCTCGCCAGGCATTAACGACTTTTGGACCAATGGTAAGAACAAGCAGCCCGAGCGCGAATCCGGCAATGACCGCCAGGATGATTAGACCGCCGCGGACAGAACGGGTCTGAGCTGCCGAAACCGTTTTGTTTGTCTGTCGCCGAAGCTGATGCATCACCAGATTTGTCATCGCGTTTCTATGGACACGCGCTTGTCCCTTTAAATACGAGCGACGTTCAAGCGTGGGCCGTCTCAGCCGCCGCTTCCTCCTCGGCCACGACCGGAACCTCCTCGATCGCTTCAATCGCTTCCTCGCGCAGCCGCTCACCCCAGACATAACGTGCGAGCAATACTTTGATCGTCGCCGTCAAGGGCACCGCCAAAATCGGACCGAGCAATCCCCCAATCAGCAAACCCCAGACGAAAATCGAAACAATCACTGTCATCGGGTGAAGACCGACCGAATTGCCGATGATGCGGGGCGCGTAAAACAAGCCCTCCAAATTCTGGACGATGATAAAAATCGCGGTGACAGCTAGCGGATGCATCCAATCGCCCCACTGGGCAGCCGCGATAAGGGCGGCAGGAATCCAGCAAAGGATGATCCCGATGTACGGAATCATGGTGAGAATGGCAACAAGGCAACCGATGAGGACGGCAAAATTTAATCCGGGCGGCGGAAGGAACGAGAGCGTTGTGCCAATCAGAATGCCATCGACGAGACAGACGAGTAGTTGCCCACGAAAATAGGCGATGATGTAGCTGTTGATCTGAAGGAGGACGTCGGCGACTTCGTCTTTGAGGGGCGAATTACGAAGCGGCAGGTATTCTTTCCAACGACGCTGGATGGCGGGTCGTTGTTTAAGAAGGAAGAACAAATAAATCGGCACCAGGATCAAGCTCAAAAGAAAGCCGGTAACGCCAAGAAATCCGCCAATGCTTTTCTTAACGATCGCCCAGATCTTCTCGGTCAGATTGGGCAGTTGTTTTTCAAGGTTGGGCACTTGTTTTTCCACCAACTCCTGAAGGCGGCCTCGCTCCGCGTCGGTTAGTTTAGAGGGCGCGGGGGCGATTTCCTCTAACGGCGCCGGGGCAGATGGCGAAGGGATCGGAAGAGCCTCCTCCGGCGCAGCGGTTGCAGCAGGCGTGGGGCTCGGTTTCGGTGTCGGGACCGGAGTTGATCCGAGCAACCAACTTACAATCCCACTGGTGGCTTTCGCTCGCGTTTTGTCAGTGCTCCCAAAGGTCCGTTCGTAGCGATAAATTACGTCAACAACTTTATCGCGCGCCTTGACGGTGTATTGGGGTAATTCCTTCACCAGGTTCGAGCTCTGCATTCCAATTGCTGGTAACAACCAGGTGCCGATGGCGACAAGCGCGAGCCCGGCAATAGCAAAAAGCAGCATGATCGACTTGGTGCGACCAAGACCGTTGGCAGCCATTCGAGTGACGAGCGGGTCAAGCAAATAGGCAAGAATGGCAGCGATCGCGACCGGAATTAAAATAGGTTGCAGAAAGCTGATCACGTTCGCCATGATCCAGATCGCTGCGACGAATACGAAAATGAGGAAGCTAATGGCGAGCGCGCTGACCGCAGCCCAGATGGCCTTGCGTTGCCATTCTGCCGGGTAACGCCTGCCGCCAGCTTCACTCATGGTTTCGCCCCGGTCGGATTGGTTTTGCTGACACGGGTTTTTTGGGCGTCGATTTTTGCCGCAAGATTTTTATTCGATGGGTCGAGTGTTTTTGCCTTCTGCCACGATTCGAGTGCTTGGGAGACACGGTTCAGCTTCGAATAGACGTCGCCAAGGTGCTCGAAAACCACGGGGTCTTCGCGCGGCAAATTTTCAATGGCGCGCTTTAAATTTTCCAGGGCTTGATCGTATTTCCCCTGCCGATATTGCACCCACGCCATGCTATCGAGATAAGCGCCGTTGTCGGGGTCGAGTTGAAGCGCGCGCTTGATTGCGTCCTCTGCTTCGTCGAGGTGGCTGTTCTGCTCGGCCCACATGTAGCCGAGATAATTGTAAGGCTCGGCCGCGTTGGCGGGATCCATCGCGATGGCTTTGTGGAAAAGTTCCGCCGCTTTATCATAGAGACCGGCCTCTTCCGCCGCGGCGCCATATTCAACGTAAAAACGTGGCTTCAAAAAATCAGCCTCCGCATTCTGCGCTTCGTTAAGCGCTTCTTCGAACATGACCACCGCCTCTTTCGCCTTTTTCGACTCGCGCAGGGCAATCGCGAGATAGTAGGCGAATTCGGGAGCGTCGGGGTAACGCCGGCGACCTTCTGTCAAAATCGAAACGGCGCGTTCGCTCTGTTTTAGCGGCGCGAGCAATAATTCCGCGAGTCGCAAATAGGTGGCCGCGTGATTTGGATTAATGAGCAGGCTTTGTTCGTAGTTCTGTGCCGCCTTCTTGAATTCCGCGTTCGCCGGATCGGTTTGATTAGACCGAAGCAGGGCGCGCGCTTCATCATCGTGCAATTGGGCTAACAACTCATAGGGCTGATATTTTTCGGGGTGTTCCTGGATAATCGCTTCAAGTGTTTCCACGGCGCGCGCCCGCTGATTTGTTAAGACAAATCCGGTCGCCAGTTTTTCGCGGACATTGGCGTCGTCAGGTTGCAACTCAAGCACGCGCAAATAAAACGGAAGTGCTTCCTTGATCTGTTGGGTGGAGGCGAAGTAATCCCCCACCTCCTTCAAAACGCCAGGGTCATTTTGCCCTTTTGCGGCCGCCTTCTTAAAAACATCGTTCAAACGCGCTATTTGCTCCGGAACCGGTTTGGCATCTGGTTTCAAAACGACGGAGCCGTAAAGTCGGCCAAGCCTTGCCCAGAAAATCGGATCGTCGCTTGGTATTTTGGCGGCGCGATCGAGAGTTTCGACCGCCCTTTTTTCGTCGCTGGCGGTGAGATGGATCTCAAAGAGTCGCTGGTAGCCGTCAATCTTCTGCGGATCCAGCGCGATGGCTTTGTTGGCGAATTCAATCCCCTGATCGACTTTCTTCAGATACTTAGCGTAGATAAAAGCCAGCTCCAGGTAAGGTTCGGGCGCTTTCGGATGCACCTTGACTGCGTCTTTTAAGACATCAATCGCGCTCGGATAATCATCGTCCCGCGTCAGCAACGCTGCGACCCGAACCGCCAATTCGATCTGCCCCGGATCGACATTCAGGACCTGACGATAAGCTTCGAGAGCCTTTTCCATCTCGCCGTTCTCCTCAAAATCAATTCCTTCGACGAAATGGGCGAGGGCCTCAGCCTTGTGCTCACCCTCAATGTTCAGATTCAAATCTCGCGCCGGAGGCAGGGCGAGCGAATCATCGATTACATCGGCGCGCTTCGGCGCCAAGTGCGCCGCCCTTGCCTTTTGTGATCGTGTAGATGGTGCCGGTGCGGATGAGACTTTTCCGATGCCGCATACCAGCAGAAACAGCGCAAGATAAGCTCCCTGCTTGCGCGCAATCATCATCGTACCTGAATCTACCGCGCCGGTCTGCCGAGGCAAACCGCCCTTAGTCGCGGCTACGACTTGTAACGCAGACGCTTCTTATGGCGATTCTCCTTCATTCGCTTGCGGCGTTTGTGCTTGGAGATTTTTGCTTTGCGTCGTTTTTTGAGAGAACCCATAGCGGGAAGATAATTTTGGCGTGGCAGTGAGGCGAAAGGCAAGCATTGCTTTTGTAGGATGGCAAACAGTTTCGGCAAGCAAAGCGGACAGTCATTTTTCGAAAAGAAGCACCATCACACCAACCAGTAATAGCAGGGATCCCATTACCACGCTTTCATAGCGTTCAAACCAACCCAGGCGGATGCCCCTAATTCCGAATAAGGCCAGAGAGGTGAAAACCAGCATTCCTGCAACTGCGGCGGTGGAGAGGATAAGGGTTAGCAGGGCAAAACCGCCCCAGCCGAAGCGAATTCCCGAAACGTAAATTGGCAGAAACGCTTCACAGGGTGAGAAGGTCAGCATGGCAAACAGGCTCCCAATTGCGACCCAGTCGGAGGTTCCACCGTGGCGGCTTTTGGAAAATAAGTGAGTGTGGCTGTGAGCGTGGCCGGAAAGTTGTCGCCAAATGTAGAAGAGACCGAGCGCGATCAGCAATGCTCCCGCTATTCGGGGGAACCACGTGCCAACGCGCGAACTCAGCGCGACTCCAAAAATGGTTAGGATTAAACCAAGTAGCGCAGTCGTGAGGACATGGCCGGTGCCGGCTAGCGCGGTAATCAGGAGTGTTTTGGAATGGCTCCAGCGTTGCGCACGACCCGCTGCCACGAAGGGCAACCAGTGGGTCGGAATCGCAGCGTGAAAAAATGCGACCGTGAATCCGGTGAACGCAATGGTAGTGAGGACGGTTTCGTTCATGCCTTGACCAGGTGCGTTTAATCGGGCTGGTGGGATTTGAACCCACGGCCTCCTCGTCCCGAACGAGGCGCTCTACCAAGCTGAGCCACAGCCCGCGATGTGTGGCCGCGCCCGCCGCGGCCAGCGCGATTACTTCGCCTATTTAGTTAACGATGGCAAGGAGAGACGGTCTAGCTCCAGGCAAAACTGCGAAGGATATGCGTCGCCATAGAGCGACTAAATCATAACCACTTTGTTGTAAGATATATACAGCTGATTTACCTGACGCGTTTGCCGCTCGATCTTAGGGCCGTGCGGCACTCTCTTTGCTATATGTATTATGAAATCTATAATATATATAAATCCGTGAAACTGTCTCCCAAAAATCATGCCTCAGGCACGACACTCGTGGAAATCCTCGTCGCCACACTGTTGCTTGCCTCCTTTTTCGCATCCCTTTTCGAAGCGAACGCCGTTGTTCTGCGGTTTATCGCGGCGAGCAAGCAATCGGTCGGGGCCATCGAGGCCGTCCAAGCTCGCACCGAAGTCTTCCGTAACTTGGCTTTCAGCGATCTCGCGACTACGTCCTATGTTCAGAACCTTTTGGCCACTGCGGCGAACACGTCCGACTTTGCTAAATTCGCCACCGAAGTCGTCAAAATATCGGCATACCCTACGCCGAATGGCGTTACTCAAATGACGCGGGCAACGAACGGCACGGTCAGTCTCGATTCTACCGCTACTAGCCTTGGTTCTACGCTGATCAAAGTGGACATTTCGCAGTCATGGACCGGAGTGCTCGGCGGGCGACAACGAACCGAGCAAACTTCGCTCATCATTTCCAACGGCACAAAGAAATGAAGCTAAGACACCATCCTCACCAATCCGGGTTTACCCTTGCCGAAATGATGACGGCCATGGCCATCGCGGTGGTCATTTTCGCCGCCATCATTACGGCCTCGCTCGCGTTGCAAAAGAGCTTTAACGCGGTGGATAATTACTTCGCCACACATATCCAGCAAATCCGCATTATCGATTATCTCAACCGCGATGTGAAGCGGGCGCTCATCGTCACCACCTCAGCGGATCAGCAAACGGTTACGTTGACCATCCCCAAGTACGTCGTTCAATCAAACGACCAAGACGGCCAAAGCAATTCGTCCCTGATTGGTACAATGCGAACTCCGACAATCTCGCCTACCAGCAGTTATCAGGTGAACTATGACTATGTAGGGACTGCAACGCCGGCTACCAGCACCGTAGTCTACTCAATCAACGGTGCCTCTATTTTGCGCACAGAAGATGGCGTTGTCACAACCGTTGCCTCCAGCACAGATTCATTAGTGCCAAAAGACAGCGATACGGAGCTTACCAACACGGAATATACAACTATGTCGGTCACGTTTCTGCCGATTTTTACGAGCGGGAACGTCGCCGACGAACGCGCGGGGACAACCGTCTTTTCTCTCGCTTATCTCCGAAACAAACGACGCGGATAAATCTTATGAAAGTATCATTCACTTCAAACGAGCGAGGGAACGCCCTTCTTTGTGCTGTCTGCACGATTTTTATTGTCTCGGTAATCGCAGCCAATGTGCTGCTGAATTGCACCACCCGCTATAATCAGGCGTCGAACCAGGTCCGTTCCTGGAACGAAGCGCTCTATGCGGCGGAGAGCGGCGCTGACATTGCCTACAATGAGGTCCGAAAGATAGCATCTAATCCCTCCAGTGCCTTTAGCGCCGGTAACGGTTGGACAACTTCCGGCACCACTTACACCAGCGGGACGACAACCTTTGGCACGAACAGTCTGCGCACGAGCGAGATGGTCGACCTCTTTTACACCGATCCGACAACTGGTAATGCCTGGTATCGTATCCGTTCGAAAGGAACCTCACCGTTGCAGGGATTGAAGCGCACCGGAATGGATGATCGCTTGAGCAATGGAAACAGGTTCGTCGCTAACGCGTCGACTCGCGGCGACGGTGATACCCTCCTGCGCAAGATAGATTTCAAATATGACCATTTCACTGCGACCTATGGTCCCACCGGGGATGGAACGAACAAAGCCATCGTCGCGGTCTCACCGGCGCCACAGCTTAGCCGCCGTATTGAATTAATCGCTGCGCCAATCACCCCGTTCGAAGCTGCGATCAAAGTAAGCGGAAGCTTCTATGGTCTTGGATCGGCCGCCTATATTGACAGTTTCCGATCCAGCGTAGGGCCCTACGATCCTACGGTTAAGACGAACCCTTCCGATTCTCGTTACGCGGATTCGCAAAGCGGAACGGTAGAAATTGACAACGGTACCGCCACCATCATGGGAGACATCTATGGAAACCTTTACACCAATGGCGGAACGGCCACAAAGAAAACGCTCAACGTGCACGGCACCATCGACAACAATGTGCCGTTTACGCTGGACTCATTCTCAATACCGACCTACTTACCTGCGCCTCAAGCTTCGCCCACCAAAATAAACGCCAATACTACAGTCACTCCGCCGACCGCGGGCACTGCCCGAGCACCGACCGTCTACTTGCTCTCCAGTTTCGACAAGACCCTCACTATCAACCAAAATGGATCGTCGCAAACCTACGTGGCCATCCATCTGACAAGTGACTTTACCGGCGCAATCGATGTGAAGCCTGGAGTGCATGTGCAGTTTTTCATTGACGGCAACGTCGATGTTAAAGCACGTGACATTATCAACGAGACTGGTTACGCCGGGAACCTGCAATTCTACAGCATTAGCCCGACCGATGGATCGCCCCAGCATATCAACATCAATTCGCCTGGCGATTTCGTGGCCACGTTTTATGCCCCGAGCGCAGACTTTACCATGAACGGTAATCCGGACGTGACAGGGGCAATTATTGCCAAATCGTTTTACGGTAACGGCAATACCAGCTGGCATTATGACCGGTCGCTTGACTTTTTGGGTGACGTCACCGATTACCGGATTACCAGCTACGTCGAAGACATTCGCTAGCCGGGGTCAATTCCCGTGCGCGGGAAAAATCGGTTGACAACCGCGCGCTACCTTCCCACATTCAGCATTTCTTTCGTCGCGATGCTCGGCTCTCGTCTTTTCCCTGGTCCCATTTCGTCCGGCTCGCCGACGATTCTCCAATTCCCGGCGGAGCCTACCCGCGCCGTCCACACCTTGCGCATTATGACGACTCAACTCCTGCAGGAAGCCAGCCAGATCATTCCCAACCCGCAACTGCTTATCAACGTCATATCCAAGCGCGTGCGTCAGCTTGGTCTTGGGCATCGGCCAATGGTCGAGACTGGCCCGCGTGCCTCGCTCACCGACATTGCGCTTAAGGAAATCATTGCCGGCAAACTCACTTTTGAAGAGCAGAGCACGTCTACCGACGGCGCCTGATTTTTCGCCACCGTCGCTCGGTTAATGACTGCCGAGACGATTCTCAACCGGAAAGCGCTGCGCGATTTTCACATTCTCGAGCGCTACGAAGCCGGGCTCGAGCTTAAGGGCAGCGAGGTCAAATCGATCCGCGCCGGCAAAGCCAACATCAACGACGCCTTTGCTCGCATCGAGAATGGCGAAGCCTTCCTCTATAATGCCGACATCCAGCCCTACGAGCGCGCGAGTCACGAAATTCCGTCTGCCAAAAGAGTACGCAAACTTTTACTCCACCGCGCCGAAATCGATAAGCTTTATGGCGAGACCCAGGTGGGCGGACGCGCCCTTGTTCTTCTGAATTTGCATTGGAAGAACGGCAAGCTGAAAGCTGAGATTGCCGTTGCACAGGGAAAAGTGGCGCGCGATAAACGCGCCGATTTGAAAAAACGAGCAACCGATCGCGAAACCGCCCGCGAAGTAGCTCGCTTCAATCGCAAGCATGGCGGCTAGCTCCGTCATCCCGAGCGAAGCGTAGCGGAGCCGAGGAAGCTAGTTGCGGGATCTTTAAGGTAACTTCTCGATCCTTCGACTTCGTCCGGGATAACGATTTAATTCATGAACAATCAGCGACTTTTTATCGCCATCGATTTACCTGACCAATTCGCAGAATCTCTTGCCGCGCTCGATCCGCATTATCGCGGCCTGATTTTTTCGCCGCCATCGCAGATCCACCTCACCCTCGCGTTTTTTGCCGCGGTCGATCCGGAGACCGCCAATTTGCTCAAGGAAAAACTCACGGCGATCTCTTTTCGCGCATTTTTTCTTCCCGTGATCGGACTCGGCACCTTTTCCAGAAAAGGAATTCCTCACATCCTCTGGGTCGGCGTTGGCCACGGCCATCCGCATCTTTTTCAATTGCACAAGCGGGTGAACGAAGCCGCCCTTGCCTGCAATTTGCCAATTGAGGAGCGCGCCTGGACGCCTCATTTCACTATCGCACGTGGCCGAGGAATCTCGCCTGCGTTGATGCAATCATTCCTCAAGAAACATCGCGATTACGATGCCGGCATGATACACGTAGAGGAATTCCACCTCTACCAAAGCACCCTAACGCCTGCTGGCCCCATCCACCGGCGCGAACTCACGATCGCGGCCCATTAAAGGTATCAATGCTGGTCGGCACCATAATGCCATCCCGCATTCCGTGGATTAGTTTTTTGTCCGCCGGCACAATTGTCGTTAACGCGCCGCGCAATTTTACCCGGTCGCCTTCGACAAAATAATACGGGCACAAACGAATTCGGCCTTTCATTGTCTGCAGTTCGGCACTCTCGTTCTCGTAATAGCGGTGCTCAAACAAGCTTCCCTTGTGAAATTGCTGCAAAATCGTTGGCTGAAACCCAAAATTGGTTAGCGCGTGGTCGATTCGTTTCTCCCATTCGCTGTGCGGCAAATCCGCGCCGAGCGCAACTCCGCGACTGCCCCAGCCCAGAGGCGAAAAGCCGCTCACTTTCAAAAGCAGGTCGCGCTCTTTCTGACTAAATTTGGCTGCCTCGTGCCAATCGTGAATCTCGAGTCGCGGAATCACCGCGTGTTGCGGCAAGGGCGTCGGATCCAGCAACCAGGTGTAAGGGATGACTTGCTGCAATTTCAGAAAATATTTGTCGCCCAGCTCGCGCCGCCAGTATTGGCGCAACGGCTTAAGCCAGAAAAGCGCGAACCACATTTTCTCTTCTAGAAACGGTTTGATTGGCGGCGTCACCCGCACCTTTCCTTCAGTGGCCGAGTTCAGGAGCGCCTCGATCTTCGGAATATTCGGCAGATCGAATAATTCGAAGAATCGATAAACATCGCAGCCTGGTTGTGGCTCATAATTCTCCGCCGCCAGAACGCGCCAATTCGATGCTGGATGTTCGATGTTGGACGTTCCGTGTTGGTTCAATTGCGCCACCAACCACTCCATTTCCGGCCGGTAGGTTGCCGATTCTTCCGAAACCAGAATATCGCCGCCATTCGGCAGAACCATCTGAAAACCATGAAGCATTCCATCTTCGCCGCCGATCACGTCCTGGCCAAGTGCCGAGTAGGTGCGATTTAACCAACCGGTCAATCCGATTCCACCGGGCACGGAATCAATCTCCGCAATGATGTAACTTTTCTCTGTCAAAATAAGATCGGGTCGAATAACGTGCGGCAACTCGTCGCGAAAAATTTTCTGCCGCGATAACTCGACTAGTTTGGCCGGTTTCCCGGCATCGAGGTATTTCGCGATCCATTGCGGCTGCTTCCCCCGAAAACTCAGCTGGTAAAGCTGATTGCACGCGCGCTGGAAAACGAACAGACGATGCCCAAGTTGCTCCAGCTCGCTGGCAAATTTCTGTGAAATCGGAAATGCCTCCGGCGAAATCAGCCAGTCTTTATCGGCGAATAAACCTTCGCTCGGCAAAGCGCCCCGAATGGCATCGAGCTTGTTTTCAACCGTCGCGATCATCGAGGGCAACGTTCAACGCTCACAGGTCGAATGACAAATCCCACAACGACCCGTCATCCCGAGCGAAAGTTGAGGGATCCCGTAGAAACCACTTCTAAGCTGCGCAGCGGGATCCCTCGAACTCTGCTCGGGATGATGGATTTAGCGTCCTGCCGCAAATTTCTTCAGCGCCATTTTCACTAACTCCTCGGCCGACTTACCCGCGCCCTCGCGTTCCTGCAAATCGCGCACCAGCTTGTGGGCATCGACCTGCTTGTAACCCAGCGCGATCAAGGCCAGCACTGCTTCGTTCGCCTGTTCCTGCTCCGGTGTCTGGGCATGCGCCGCGCTCGCCGCTTCCCACGCCGCCGCCGCCCCGACCCTGTCCTTCAATTCCAGCACCATTCGTTCCGCTGTTTTCTTTCCCACACCGCTGATCTTCGAAAGTGACACCACATCATTGTTCACCACCGCGGCTTTGAAATTGTTCACGCTCATTCCGCTCAACACCGACAGCGCCAGTTTTGGCCCAATCCCGCTGACGTGATTGACCAGCAGACGAAAAAGGTCGCGCTCCGGCGCGCTCATGAATCCGTAGAGAATCTGCGCATCCTCGCGCACGTGCAGATGCGTGAGAATTTCAATCGGCTGCCCGACTGCGGGAAGTTTATCGTAACTCGAAAGCGGAATAAAAACCTCGTAGCCAACACCCCCAACATCGACGGTCGCCTGCGTAGGCAGCGCGTGCGTCAGGCGGCCATGGAGAAAGGTGATCATGTCGGCAATCCCTAACTGTGACGCGGAAATCTGCAAAGCAACAATTCGCAGCAGCCATCCGGTCATCCCGAGCGAAAGCTGAGGGATCCCGCTGCGAAACCGTTAAGGTAACTTCAACGGGATCCCTCGGCTTTTGCTCAGGATGACTAATCGGGCTTGAGCAACATCGTCAAATCAACGCGCCGACCTTTCGGGATGCTGAATCCGGTTGCGCGATAGCTATGCCAGGATGCATCGACGTTCGGAAAAATCTCCGCTACCGATGCCGTTGGCAGCACAATAAATCGCGGTCCGCCGCGACTCATGAATTCGCTGGCATCCTTGCGTTTTAGGGGCGTCATGAATCCACGGACCTTATCGCGAAAATACCAAACCAGACTCGGTTCGGTAAACTCGACCGCAGCAAATTCCATAGCAGGTTTCAAATTAGGCCGGCTGTCGCGGGCAAGATTGCAACTTGGAAAAAATCTTGCGAGAAATGGAGTGAGAAAAAACGCTATTGCGAGATAAACCGCGGTCATTACGATCGGGAGCGCTCGCGCAAGTCTTAAAGACTCGAAACGCCGGGCAACTAACACCGCCAGCAATGGAAAGGCCGGCAGGGTGTAATGGGGAAGCTTAGTTTGCACCATCGTGAAAATTCCGAAGATAATCAAGGTGCCAGCTAACAAGAATTGGTCGGTGCCATCGCGTTGCGCGCGCAGGTTTTTCCAGAGCGCCGGCAATTTGGTCGACCAGGGGAAGAAGCTGGCGAAAATGATGATAAAATAAAATGGCAGCAACCCCAGATACATCCAGACGGATGATGCGCCATGTCCTTCCATTGTAGCGACCGAACGTTCAACCACGTGCTTTCCAATTCCGACCCGGAAAAATTCGCCATGCGTGTGAACAAGCGCCGGAACTCCCCACAGGCAGACCAGCGCCAACATCAGCAAGAGTCCGCGGACGAATTTGAAACGTGCGGCAAAGCGTTCCCGACGATAAAATCGTTGCGCGATTGCGACCGTTAACAACGGTATCCATCCGATCGGCCCCTTGGCCAGAAATGCGAACGCTAGCGAAATATAGAAGATCCACCAAAAGATCGTTCGGCGCTCGATGTTTGCCTTGAGCAGTTCCCACCCAGCCCAATGCGCCAGCGTCACGAACAACACCAGCCACATGTCTGCAACCGCGGCTTTTCCGTGGATGAAGCTTTGCAGTGAAAGCGTGAAAATTATTGTCGCCCACCACCCGACCTTCTCATCCCGCACCCGTTTTCCCCAGCTGAACAAAACCAGCGCGACAAAGGCCGCCGCGACCGCGGTCGGGAAACGGGCGGCAAAATCATTTTCGCCAAAGACACGATAACTCGCGACTTGAAACCAATAGGTCAACGGTGGTTTGTCGAAACGAAATTGGTTGTTGAAAAAGGGGACGACGAAATCAGCGCGCTCGCGCATTTCCCGCGACGCTTCGGCGAAACGTGGTTCGTCGCGGTCGATTAACGGCAAACTCCAGGTGCCCGCGAGATGGAAAAGCAGGCACCCAAGAAGCAGCACGATGTAATTGCGCATTGCCGGTGGCACGATTGAACCGGAAAGTAGCAGCCGTTCGCGTGAAAACCGAAGCTGAAATCATGCAGGCGCAGCCGCGAAGAATTTGGATCGCATTAGTCGTAGGGGCAGTAATCGCATTGATTGCTGCCTTTCTTCTCGATCAATCGACCGCGCATTGGATTAGCACATATTCCTCGTCTGAATTGAAACGAGTGATGCGAATCGTGAGCAGGGTGGGGGATTGGCCTGCCCACATGATTGCCGGCACAATTGGAATCGCGATTGCCTTGGCCGCGGGAAGCAGAACCTGGATGCGAATTTTTCTCGCGATGCTTGTCGCGCTTGCGCTTGCTGGCGTAACCACACGCGCCATCAAAATCGCAACCGGCCGGGCGCGTCCATCGGTCAAAACCGAAGCGCGTTGGAACGGCCCGCAACTCAGTTCCAAATATCACGCCTTCCCATCCGGCCACACCGCTTCATCCACCGCATTCTTTGTCGCGTTGTTTCTCGCGCGAAAAAAACTGGGTGCGCCGCTATTACTGATTCCAATCCTGATCGCGCTCTCGCGCATGATCCTCGGTGCCCATTATTTATCCGACGTTACCTTAGCGGGGATTATAGGCGTAATCTGCGCGCTTCTCGCCGTGCACTGGCTCCGTCAAATCCGCACTCCGCATGCTGCAATTGAAGGGCGGAGCTGACGGATCACCAATCACTTCTCACTCTCTGGAAGAGCGGAGGGGGTGGGATTCGAACCCACGAGGGCTTGCACCCTGCCGGTTTTCAAGACCGGAGCCATCAACCACTCGACCACCCCTCCGAGCTTTTCGTTCCGAGAAAAGTGCCATTGAGAACTCGTTGGGCAAGCCGCGCAGCGGGTCCTCGAATTTTTAGCTCGACCGTTGTACCCGCGGGCGCTGCCGCGGCAGAATTATCGCACGTTCCGAAGGTCAGCGACCGCGGCTACAAAAATGTGCTCGACATGCTTGGACGTTCAGATGAACATATTCTGTGAAGCGATGGCCTGACCAAAAAAAACTCTGGGAGAATGTTCGCAACACCCCGACCGCGGCACGCACGGTCCATCCACGCGAATTCCATGCCCGAGGCGCTTCGATTAACCCGGCGAACCGGTTCGAGGCGTTGCATTTTGAAGAGGAGCCGCACGATGAAATCGACGAAGACTCGCGTCCTCAGAAAACGATTTTTTACCGCGATGGCTCACAGTCGATCATTGCGCGCAACAACAGTCCCGATGTCGGATTCGAGACGAGCGTGAATCCTTATCGCGGCTGCGAGCACGGCTGCGTTTACTGCTACGCCCGCCCTACCCACGAGTATCTGGGTTTCTCCGCGGGAACCGATTTCGAGTCGCGCATTATGGTGAAAATGAACGCGCCGAAATTGTTGGAGGCGGAATTATCCTCGCGAAAGTGGAGACCGCAGGTAATCGCGATCAGCGGCGTGACCGATCCGTATCAGCCGATCGAACGCAAACTCGAAATCACCCGCGGATGTTTGCAAGTGCTGGCGCGATTCCGGAATCCGGTCGGAATCATCACTAAAAATCGACTGGTCACGCGTGATAGAGATTTGCTGGGCGAGCTTGCCGAATTTTCCTGCACTGCCGTGAACCTGTCGATTACATCACTCATGGAAGAATTGCAGCGTGTGCTGGAGCCGCGAACGTCGCCGCCGAACGCTCGTTTGGAAGCGATCTCTAAATTGCGCGAAGGGGGCGTGCCGGTCGGCGTAATGGTAGCGCCGATTATTCCCGGGCTGACCGATCACGAGATGCCGGCTATTCTAGCTGCTTGCGCAAAAGCGGGTGCGCAGTTCGCGGGCTATACCATCATGCGACTGCCTTTTGCGGTGGCGCCGCTCTTCGAGCGCTGGCTCGACGAACATTTTCCCGCGCAAAAAGCGAAAATTCTCTCGCGTATTCGCGCGATTCGCGGCGGTGATAGGCTGAGCGACCCGCGCTGGGACACGCGCATTAAAGGCGAAGGAATCTTCGCGGAACAAATCGCGACACTATTTCAAATGACTTGTCGCAAGGTCGGAATCGGTCCACGGCCGAAGTTATCGACAGAACATTTTAGGCATCCGCGCGAGCAACTAAAGCTGCTGTAGCCGCTTCGCTGTGCGAAAGGTGCGCGCCGCCGATAGGGCGGCGGCTACATTTAATCACACGAATCTTCGGAGGGGAAGACGATCGCTTAGGCAACACGCTCGGCGATGATAGACCGCCGTTACAAAAACAGATCTTGCGCGTGGGCATCGCATCGAGAACGTGAAAACCGCATGCAATTAACGATCGAGAGCCTGCATATCGGAATGAAGGTGCTCCATCCACACTACGGTGTCGGCGTGGTCCGCTCGCTCACCGAGCACACGGCGGAGATTGCATTCGATGACGCGTCGCGCACCATCGCGCCGAACTCGAGCGAATTAACTTCCGCGGAACCGACCGCGACTTTGAGCGATCAGCAAATGCCGCTAGAAGCACTCGTTAGGCAAATTTCCCAGGCCATGGTCGAAGCGCTCGGTTTGAAAGAAGAAGACACCATCGTTGAAGG